>TARA_B110000263_G_scaffold24994_1_pt1 | contig 10323 bp, 9 predicted proteins | sample TARA_B110000263 | Tara Oceans TARA_B110000263 (sample SAMEA4397730) | marine metagenome | biome: Polar Biome; feature: [MES] marine water layer (ENVO:01000295) within the mesopelagic zone...; material: water (ENVO:00002006), including particulate matter (ENVO:01000060) such as......
ATATGAGCGATCTTTTTGAAAGATGCGATGATATTTACACCAGTGCAATGATTGCAGCACAACGAGCAAAGCAGATTATTGATAAAAATGTTATCCAGATTGATGAGAATGAAGATGTTGAAGATTCAAATCAATTTGCTGAAAGGGAAATTTTTATTGATGATGTTGATAAGCCCATGGTAGTGGCACTAAAAGAACATTTAAATGGAGAATTAGAATGGCGAAAACCTGATTTGGATGATTCCAATTCGGATGAGTCATAACACTGAACTCACATATAGATATTTAGATCAAAATAGAAAACTATATGGAAACAAAATATTTTTGGATTCTCAAATTGTAAATGAACCCATCCAAAATATAGATAGTCTTGAATCCTTTAATAAATCGATTTGTGAATGTCTGAAATGCGATTTGGGACATACTCGAACCAATTTTGTATTTGGAGTTGGTAACCCAAACGCAGATATAGTTTTTGTAGGTGAAGCTCCGGGAGAAAAAGAAGATTTAATCGGTGAGCCTTTTGTGGGGCGAGCTGGGAAATTGTTGGATAAAATTCTGGCAGCTATCAATCTTTCCAGAGATGATATTTATATTTGTAATGTAATTAAATGCCGACCACCCCAAAATCGTGATCCTCTTCCACGGGAGGTCGAATTATGTGAACCCTACCTAAAAACTCAATTATCACTTATTAAACCAAAGCTAATTGTTGCATTGGGAAGGATTGCTGCTTGTACAATCCTACGGACAAAAGAACCCCTTAAAAACCTTAGAAATCAAATTTTCAAGTACGAGGGAATAGATCTTCTTGTAACGTATCATCCCGCTGCATTATTGCGTAATCCTAATTTCAAAAAACCTGCCTGGGAAGATTTTCAAATGATCCGGGACCAGTATTTAGTAAAAAATTAAATTATGGCGAATAAAAGCCAGGCTGGTAGATTACCCCCCCAATCCGTAGAAGCGGAACAAGCGGTTTTAGGATGTATGCTAATTGATCCTGAAGCAGTACCTAGAGTATTCCACACCCTTACTGATAAAAGTTTTTTTAAAACAGCCCACTCTCATATTTACAATGCTATGGCTGTATTGTTTGAGAAAAATGAAACTATTGATACCATAAGTGTTACAAATCAGTTAAAAAAAGCGGGAAAATTAGAAGATGTAGGTGGTGCTTACTTCATTACCGGACTCTCAACTGATACCCCAACGGCGTCAAATGTAGAGTATTATGCGAAAATTGTGAAGGAGAAAGAAATCCTTCGTTCCATTATTAGTTCAGCTGGACAAATGAGTACGCAGGCTTATGATAGCACAGAGGACGCCACCATTATTCTTGACCATGCTGAACAAATACTTTTTGATTTATCACAAGATGCAGAGCGGGGTGGATTTATACCAATTGAACCGGTTCTCCATGAAGTTTTAGATAACTGGGGAAGTCGGAAACAGGGTACCTTAACAGGTGTACCTACAGGTTTTTATGATTTAGACGATCTCCTGTCTGGATTGCAGAAATCTGATTTAATTATTTGTGCTGGTCGTCCATCAATGGGGAAAACAGCTCTTGCACTTTCCATAGCACGAAATGCCGCTTTGGAGTTTGGACATAAAGTTGGTATTTTTAGTTTAGAAATGTCCAATACTCAGTTGGTGGAACGTCTTATTACGGCAGAAGCAAGAGTTGACAGCCATTTGGTGAGAACAGGACGATTGCCGAAAAATGAATGGAAAAAGCTCTCCCAAGCTGCCGGTCCTTTGTCAGATGCGAATATTTTTATTGATGATACCGCCGGGTTAAATATTATGGACCTGAGAGCAAAATCTCGGCAGTTAAAGGCAGAACATGATGTTGAGCTAATTATCGTTGATTATATTCAGTTATTGAATTCAGGGGGTAAGGTTGAGAGTCGTCAACAAGAAATTTCATTTATATCTAGGTCCCTAAAAGCTTTAGCAAAAGATTTAAATGTACCCGTACTGGCACTTTCTCAATTGTCTCGTGCAGTGGAAAACAGAACCGATCACCGTCCAATAATGTCAGATCTTCGGGAAAGTGGTGCAATTGAGCAAGATGCAGATGTCATTCTTTTTATTTATCGAAAATTTGTGTATAGTAAAGATGAGGAAGATAAAGGGTTGGGTGAAATAATTGTTGCTAAACACCGAAATGGCCCTACTGGATTAGTAGATATTTCATTTATTAGCCGTTATGCAAAATTTGAAAATTTAAGCAGGATTCAAACAGATTTTATTCCCGATGATATTCCCGTTTAATTATGCTTCTGGACAAATTAAAAAAAATACTTCCCAGAAACGGAAATGAATACCCAAAAGAATTCCAACAAATAATATCAAATCTTTACCCCGAAACCGAGCCTGACAAAGAATCGGTCAATTTTATTTGGGAAGCTTTCAGTTTTAGTAGAAATGCACATAAGGGGCAGAAACGTCGTTCAGGTGAGCCCTATTTCACCCATTGTGCTTCTGTAGGAATAATACTTTCAGAATGGAAAATGGATTCCAGAACCATTGCAGCTGGTCTTATGCATGACGTTATTGAAGATACGGAAATGTCTCGAAGTGATATGGTTGATAAATTTGGTGAAGAAATTGCTGAACTTGTAGATGGAGTGTCCAAATTATCCGGAATAAAGTTTTCAAGTCGACGTGAAAAGCAAGCTGAAAATTTCATGAAAATGTTCCTTTCTGTCGCCAAAGATTTAAGAGTTATCATTATAAAATTTGCTGACAGATTGCATAATATGAGTACAATTAAGTACCTTCCTCTTATAAAACAGAGACGGATTGCTATAGAAACCCGTGACGTGTATGCTCCTTTAGCTCATCGGTTGGGAATGAATAAATTAAAAATTGAATTAGAAGACCTCATTCTTAAAACCCTGGATCCCGAAGAATACAAACACCTGCAAAAGAAAACCAAAGCCTCCAGAAAGCAACGAGAGAAGTACATTGAGGAATTCACCAATCCTATTAAAGACGAATTGAATAAATTTAATATTCTCGCAAAAATCTTTGGCAGGGCGAAACATTATTTTTCCATTGCTGGTAAAATGCAGAAGCAAAATAAAAAATATGAAGAGTTATTTGATTTATTTGCCATTAGAATTATTGTTGATAAAATTGAAGAATGTTATGCTATTTTAGGAATTATTCATCAACTATTTACTCCTCTGCAAGAGCGATTTAAAGATTATATTGCTACACCCAAAAGCAATGGTTATCAATCCATTCATACCACGGTTTTTGGTCATCAAGGGAAGATGGTTGAAGTACAAATACGTACCCAAGAAATGGATCGAACAGCAGAAATTGGAGTTGCTGCACACTGGCTCTATAAAGAAAAGGGTGCAGTTAGGGCTGATGACTCTAAAATTGATAAACATATGCGCTGGCTCCGTGAGCTAGTTGAAGTACTACAAGCTGAAGATTCAAATCCTGATGAATTTCTAAAACTATTAAAAGTAGATTTATTTAAAGATGAAATATTTGTATTTACTCCAACTGGTGATGTAACACCCTTACCAGCAAACTCTACACCAATTGATTTTGCTTTTCAAGTTCACACCCAAGTAGGAGTTCATTGTATTGGTGCCAAAGTAAATGGAAAAATTGTACCCTTAAACATGGTTTTAAAAAATGGAGATTCAATAGAAATATTAACCTCTAATACTCAAAAGCCAAGTTATGCTTGGTTGAAATTTGTACAAACAGGAAAAGCAAAATCGCACATTAAACGTTGGGTGAAAAAAGAACAAACCGAACAAAGCATCCAACTTGGGAAAGAAATTATTGAAAAAACTTTACGGCGGATGAAACGAATATCTATCCTGGATGATTTACGTAAAAAACCTCAAACGCTGGGTTTCAATCAAATTGAATTGGTGTATGCTGCTTTGGCAAATGGACAATTAACGGTCCGAGATATCATTGATAAATATCAACCTATTGATTATACTGAACAGGATATAGACCCAGAAAGCGAATCTTTAAAAGAGCGATTCATTAACCGTGCACGGAGACAAGCTAAGGGTGTTACGGTTGATGGAGTTTCTAATGCATTATTAGCTTTTGCAAAATGTTGTAGTCCCATACCGGGGGATGAAATTGTAGGATATATAACCCGTGGAAGAGGAGTTACTATTCATCGCAGTACCTGCAAAAATTTACCCTGTATGGAGGGCGAGGATAGATTTATTTTTGTGGAATGGAATGTGAAACCAGAAAGTTCATTTATTGTCCGACTTAAGATTTTATTAGAAGACCGAAAGCAGCTATTGAAAGATATTACAGAATGTATTTCAGTATTAAACATAAATATCTCCAGCATAGATATGAAAGCTTCAGATGGTATTGCCACTTGCATTATTGTCTTAGAAGTGAGAGATACACGTCAATTAGATAGGCTTTCAACAAGAATTCAAAAAATATCAAACTTCATATCAACTGAAAGGATGTAATATGAACCCAACCAACTACACTCGTGAGGACATAATTCGCAGAACAGGTAACAAATTAAATCTCACCCACGATGAAATGAAATTAATATTGGATACTACCTTAGATACCATTGCTGAAATGCTCACTGAGGATAAAAGTAGAATCCGGATAGAATTGCGAAATTTTGGAGTGTTTGAAGTTAAACCTACCAAAGCCAAACCTCGTGCAAGAAACCCTCGCACAAATGAAGAATTTTTTGTACCACCACGACGAAAAATACATTTCAAACCAGGTAAAATTATTCGGCAAGAACTTCAGCAAGAGTGGACTAAAACCGATTGAGTAGGATCCTTGGAGTTGATTACGGAGGTCGCCGTATAGGATTGGCTCTTTCGGATCCCTTATGGATTATTGCCAAACCTTTTAAGGTTATTGATCGAAAAAAAACAGGAGATTATTTATCCGCAATACTAGAAATTGCAAAAGAAAATGATGTTGAGAGAATTGTTGTAGGTGTTCCACTTACATTAAGGGGTGAACACTCTCAGCAAACGGAAATAGTTAATAAATTTATCGAAGAATTGTTTAGCGTGGGGAAAATCCGGGTGATACCCATTGATGAACGCTTAAGTAGTGTCGCTGCAAAATTAAGCCTTAGAGAACAAGGTGTAAAAACCGGTCATGAAAAAGGTAGAGTGGATGAAACTGCCGCCGCAATAATCCTTCAAGAATATTTAGATTCTCAGTCCTGAATGAGAGTTCCCTATTCTTCCATTACTCTTATAATTTCGGCATTTTTAACTGGTCTTGCCCAACAACCCCTCCAATTAGGCTGGTTGGCATGGTTTAGCCTGGTTCCATTTATATTTGTGCTAAACCGAATGGAATCCAAAAAAGAGTATTTCATGGTAGGATTTATTTGGGGAATTGCCTACTATTTAACTGTAATATTTTGGCTGGCAATGAATATTGGAACTACTCCCTTAATTGGAATAATTTCCATGCTGGCAGCTGTATTTTATTGCGCTTTGAACGTGGCAGGTATCAGTGTACTTGTTGGGTTCCTAAAATCATATTACTCAAAATATTGGTTTTGGCTTTTGCCATTTGTCTGGACTTCTGTGGAATATATCCGAAATATGGATGTCTTAACCGGGGGACCCTGGACTGCCTTAGCAAACACTCAGTTGGATTTTCTCACCCTCGTTCAAAATGCGGAATTATCAGGGATTTATGGAATAACTTTTTGGATTATTTTGCTGAATGTATGTATCTACAATTGGATAGACCGCCCCTATACAAAACATTTATTTACCCTAATTTCCATATTCATTATACCTTGGATAACGGGATTATATTTAACTCCTAGTCCACAGATTGATTTTGAACAAAAAATAGATATCACCCTCATTCAACCCAATATTCATCTTTCTCAAAAATGGAAACCTGGAGGAGTCAAAGATAATATTGAATCCCTTTTAAATCTGACCAAACCAGCAATAGAAAATGGGGTTGATGTAGTCATTTGGCCAGAATCTGCTATTCCTTCCTACATATTACAGGGTAATCAATATTATTTAAAATGGATTCAATCTGAATTGGGTGAATCAAAATTATTATCTGGAATACCGTATTATTCTGGAGAAAAACAAAATAGAAAATACTTTAATTCAGTAGCTTTAATTTCTGCAGATTCCGTGTCAAAAATATATAATAAATTAACCTTAGTGCCTATGGCTGAACATATTCCATTATCTGAATATTTTCCCTCATTAAAAGAATTAAATTTGGGTCAAGCAAATTTCACCCATGGAAATGAATTCAGAATGTTTAAAATTCAAGATAAACTCTTTGCAGCCATGATTTGTTTCGAATCTACTTTCCCGGCATTAAGTGCAGAGTTTGTCAGACGGGGAGCACAGGTATTGGTTTATGTTGTGAATGATGGTTGGTATGAAACCGCACCTGAACCTCAGCAACATGCAAAACAGGCAATTTACAGAGCTATTGAGAATCGTAGGCCGATACTTAGGTGTACGAATACAGGAATATCTTTGGTTATAAACCCTGCAGGGAACATCGTTAAACAACTACCGTTGAATCAAACCGGAGTGATTAATGCTGCAATTATTCCCAGTAAAGAAGTAACTTTTTATACAAAATATGGAGATATTTTTGCTCAATTGAGTGTCTTAATTTCTATGTTATTAATTATGGGTACTTTTATAAGAAAAAAATGAAAAAATATTTACTAATACTTATTATTGGTCTGTCATGTATTTCTGCACAGGTAAATGGAAATGCAAAAGTAAAACTCCAGTCCATGGTTTTGCCCGGTTGGGGTGAACTGGCGCTGGGAGAATCAAAACGTGCCAATAATTTCTTTATCAGGGAAGCTGCGCTTTGGTTCGTTTACATCGGAGGAAAAAAGACTGCTGCTTGGTATAAAAGTGATTATATTGCTTTCGCTGAACTTCATGCAGATGTGGATATGACAGAAAAAAATTATTTATTTGCGGTAAATTTGGGTCATTATAATAGTTTAGATTCTTATAATGATACCAAGGAACGTCAAAGATTAGTATCAGATAAATACGAAGAGGATATGGGGAATGATTGGCAATGGGACAACTCTCCTAACCGCATACAATTCAATAAAATGCGCATTAATTCGGCCACTTCTGACAAATACGCAAAATTTGCTGTTGGGGGTCTAATTCTGCACCGATTGGTTTCATTCTTCGATGTAATTTATCTTGAACGGACAAATTTTAATGTCTCAATTGAACCTCAATTAAATCCAAATTCTAATTTATTGAGAATTAATTTATCGTTACAGTTATAAGCAATTAATAATTAGCAAAAGTTAATTCGGATTATTCTCTTAAATCTGGGAATTTTAGAGAATTAGAAATAATTGTAATTTCAGGGTAATATATTTCTTAAATTTCATTTATGGAGAACCGCATGAAATTTCGGATCATCTTAATTACAATGTTTATTTTTGGGATATCTTGTGCACCCTATGTGAAGTACAAACCACAATTAGCTCAAAAAACTGCTAAATCGGCTGAATACAATATATCTGTTTACCATGAATTAGACCCATTACCCCCTTTATCTATTAAAATGGGAGTACTGACCATTAATAATGCAGTTCCTTCTATGGTTAATTGCGATTATAATGATGTCATTCGTTTGGCAAAATGGAAGGTTCGCAAAGTGGGTGGTGATGCCTTACATATTGTTAATATAAAACTTCCCGATGATACCAATAGCTGTTACGGTATTACTGCTAATATTATCTCATTTGATCAAATTGAAACTATGTTCTGGCCATCCATAAATCTGGATAAACACGAATTCAAAGAATATTTTCATCGAAATGTATTAGATCCAATTGAAGGGATTTGGACAGTTTCTGAAAATACAGATTGGGAGAATATGCTTACTGGTGTTAGAGGAAATAACGAAATTGCTGGCAAGTTTGAAGTTGCAATTATTCGCGATGAAGAAATTTATAATCGGTATAATTCCTATATACTTCACAGTAAAGAATCTGAATGGCCCAAAGGGCAAATGAAAGCCTATTACAGTAAAAGTGGGTATCAAAATACTTATGAAGAACATTGGTTTATGGCGGATCACACTGAAAAAATACGAAACGTTATTTTGGAAGAAAGTGGTATTTACAGAACTTCTTCAGCATTTTCAAAATATCCCATAAATTATGACAGAGAAAATATTTCTTTAAAAGTGTATCCTCCCTTATATATGTCTTCTGCGGGATTGGCATTAAATGCCCAGCTTCAATCTATGGGTAGCGGATTTGTCATTTCCGGAAATGGGTTAATCATCACCAATTATCATGTAATTCAGGGAAAACAGAAAATAGAAGTCTATTTCCCTTCCATCGATAAATCATTTTCTGCTAAAATTGCATTGCAGGATAAGAATAATGATATTGCATTATTAGCATTAGATAATTTTCATATTTCAGAGTACTTCACTGAAGATATTCCTTTTATAATTTCAAATGCCAGCGATATTAGATTGGGGCAAGAAATATTTACTTTAGGCTATCCCTTGGGTGAAATATTGGGAAAATCTGTTAAATTATCAACAGGTGATATCAGTTCACTTTACGGAATTAAAGATGACCCCAGACTTATACAAATTAGTAATCCTATTCAACCGGGAAACAGCGGAGGTCCTCTGCTTAATAAGAATGGTGAAATTGTTGGGGTAGTCGTATCTACATTAAACGCTCGATATTTTTATGATAATGAATCAATTGTTCCTCAAAATGTAAATTTTGCAATTAAAGGGAATTATGTATCCAACCTGATTTCCATACTCCCTGAGTATCAGGAATTATCTAACAGAAAAAACCTCCTCTTAGGTAAAAGCCTGGAAGAAAAGATAGAATTAATTGCCCCCTTTATCGTCACAATTAGATAACGTTTACCCCTTTAATCTTAAGGCTGACAGTACTTATTAAGAAATTCTAATAAATGGTAAAAATTACAGGTACTAATTATTAAATAAAGATCATGCGATATTTCTTTTTACTAATCGTTTTCATTATTCCAATATTTGCCGATGAATGCAGTGATTATAATGAGATGAATGGTACAAATTATAATTGTGACTGTAACGAAGAAACATGGCAGAAATATTATTCCTATATGCTGAAATGCTGGCTGCCAAATGCCAATCTTCGAAATGTTGATTTGAAATGGGCAAATCTGGAAGGGGCATATTTGGTGGGTGCAGACCTTCGTTATTCTCAACTTGTTACCGCAAATATCTCCGGTGCTAATCTGGTAAATGCAAATTTAGTAAATGCCAACCTCAGCTGGGTAAATTTGGAAGATTCAAATCTAAAGGGTACAGATTTTCGCTATGCCAATTTAGAAAATGCCAATCTCAAGAATACAAATTTAGAAGGTGCCAATTTGGTTAATGCATCTTTGGTTCATATAAATCTAATAAACGCAAATCTAAAGGATGCTTCATTGTTTGATGCTGACCTTTTGGATGCAAATCTGGAAAATGCCAATTTAACAGATGCATGGTTATGGTATGCAAATCTCAATGAAGCCAATCTGAAAAATGCATCTTTTGTAGTAGCTGATTTACGATATGCCAATTTGGTGAATACCAATCTTCAAAATGTTAATTTTACTAATGCCTCTTTATTTGATGCCAAACTAATGAATGCCAATCTGAAAAATGCCAACTTAGAGGGAACAAATCTAAAACATGCCGATTTTACCGGTGCCGATTTTGATGGAACACTCCTTTGTGGAGCTGAAATCGATATGGAGTTTAAACTTCAGGAATGGAAAGGTACTCCCGTATGGGAAAGAGATTGCTTTGGTATTTGCGGTGGGGATATGACAATTACAAAGGATAAATGTGGCGTCTGCGGTGGGAATGATTTACCTAATACAGGAAGTTGTGACTGCAATGGATTGCCAAATGGCAAAGCAATTATTGATGCCTGTGGAATCTGTGGGGGGGAAGGAGATGGCAGTGACTGTAATAATAATGGAATGTTAGATATCTGTGAAGGAATTTATGGTGACGGAAATAAACCGATTTCCAAAATAACTGACTTAAATAATGACGGATATGAAAATATTTTAGATGTAGTGAAATTGGTTGAGAAAGTGCTGAAGGAATGATTTCACTCAATCTTCTTGTGCCCTCACAGTACCCAAATGGGGCGTAAATATACTAAAATAACAACTTCATCAGTGTCATGAAATGATAATAAAAAAGCCCACCTTATAGACGAGCTTTAATAGTGTCGAGGTGGCAGGATTCGAACCTGCGACCCCCTGCTCCCAAAGC
>TARA_B110000263_G_scaffold246605_1_pt1 | contig 10319 bp, 9 predicted proteins | sample TARA_B110000263 | Tara Oceans TARA_B110000263 (sample SAMEA4397730) | marine metagenome | biome: Polar Biome; feature: [MES] marine water layer (ENVO:01000295) within the mesopelagic zone...; material: water (ENVO:00002006), including particulate matter (ENVO:01000060) such as......
AATAATGGAAAAGTTATAAACATTAATGAACTTGAATTTATAAATGACAAAATATATGCTAATGTATACGGAAAAGATATAATTCTAATTATAAACTATAGTAGTGGAAAAGTAGAAAATTTTATTAATTTGGATAATGTTTTTAACAAAAAAAATTATAATGGTAAAATTGATGTTTTAAATGGAATTGCAACTAATAATAATAAAATTTATGTCACTGGTAAATGGTGGCCTAGTATGTTTGAAATTAAAATTATAAATGATGGAACTGAATGAAATAACAAAAAAAATGAATGAGTTAGCAACTCTAAATGCTGGAAAAATAGATGCAAAAATTAAATTTGAATTTAGTGATGGGTGTGTTTTAATTGATGACACAACATCTCCTCCAACAATTAGTAATGAAAATAATGATGCTGATTGTGTCATAGAAATAAATAATGAAAATTTTTCTGAAATATTAAATAAAAAAATGAGCTCTATGTCTGCTTTTATGACTGGTAAGATGAAAATAAAAGGTGAAATGACTATTGCAATGAAACTATCATCTTTATTTGATTAATGTGCGCATGAGAAGACTCGAACTTCCACGACAATATTTAGTCACTAGGCCCTCAACCTAGCGCGTCTACCAATTCCGCCACATGCGCTAATAAAAATTATTGCTTTCTTTGTGTCCAAATTTCATATTTTGGATCACCCTTAGAACTAAACCCTTTATGGTGCCAATCTCCTTCTTTCACTTCAAAATTAAACGCTAGAGAAATACCAACTTTTGAATTATCCCTAGAAAAAAATTCTATATTTTCTATATAGTTTCCATTTTCAGATGTGAATATACCTCCACCAGTTCCATAAAATCCTTTTTTATCTATATCATAAGCTATCCATTGAAACCTACCACCAGCAAGCATTTTCATAGTTTTTCTAGATCTATTCACATCTCTCATTCTTATCTCACCACCTCTTTCTATACCACTCATCAACCAAGAACCATTTAACTTAGAATCATAGTGTTTTAATTTTATAAATCTATTTTCATTAATATATATAGACTTATTTTCATTAAAATAGAAATTATGAGCAAAATCAGAAAAATTAAGAGTGTCTCCAATATGAGAAGAATCAGTAGAATTAAACTCAATAGCTTCTATATAATTTGGATAATTATATCCATCTAATACCATATCTATTTCTATATCAAGACCATCATTACTTTCAATTTCATGTTCTACTAAAATATCTACTTTTTTTAATCCTAAAGAGTAAAACCCACCATATGTACTTATAAATTGATTACCATCATATAAAGTTGATACAAAGAAACTATCTGAGTATATTCTAACCTCTATTTTACCATCTTTTTCTAAAATCCATGAAGTATTTTCAAGTGGATTAACCGTATCAATACCAGAAAAGTAAAAAAATACAAATACAAAAAAATTAATCATAATCGTTTAACATAACTGGCATTACAAGCATAGTAATATCTTCATCTTCATCCATTTCATCTGGAATAATTAATCCAGCTTTATTTGGCTCAGATAATTTAAAAGTTACCCTAGTAGAATTCAAATTAGATAAAATCTCTATTAAAAATTTTGCATTAAAACCGATTTCTATATCTGCTCCATCATGCTCACAAGAAATTCTTTCATTTGCTTCATTAGAAAAATCCAAATCTTCAGCAGAAATTAATATCTCACCACCAGAAATTTTAAATCTGACCTGATTAGTAGTTTTATTCGCATAAATAGATATTCTTTTTAAAGAACTTAGAACTTCTGATTTATCTATAATAATATTATTAGAATTGTCTAATGGTATTACATTTTCATAATCAGGATATCTCTCATCAATCAATCTGCAAACCATCTTTACATTATCAAAAGAAAAAAATGCATTAGAAGCATTAAATTCTAATTTAACATCAGAAGATTTATCCGATGGTAACGTTGATTTTAATAAATTCAAAGATTTTCTTGGAAGTATCATTTCATGATCAACCTCATCACCACTAATATCACTTCTTACGTATTTAACTAGCCTATGACCATCCGTAGATACAAAAGTACAAGAAGAAGTAGATAGTTTTAAAAAGATACCAGTCATTGCAGGTCTTAACTCATCAGTACTTGTAGAAAATATAGTATTAGATATTGCATTTGATAAAAGTTCCGAACTTAAATCAATAGAATAACCATCTGTAACCTGTGGAACCTTAGGAAAATCTGTAGCATTTTCTCCAGCTAATTTATATCTTCCATTATCTGAATTTATTTCTATATTATAATTTTCATCATCTATAGAAAAAGTAACAGGTTGTTCTGGAAGATTTTTTAAGGTATCAATCAAAATTTTTGCAGGAATTGCTGCGCTACCATCTCCCTTTGATTCTACTTGAATTTCCACCATGACAGATGTTTGTAAATCAGATGCAGTTATTAATAAATTACCATTTTCTATTTCAAAAAGAACATTATCTAAAATAGGAACAACTGGATTAGAAGTAATAACACCATTTATTGCATTTAAATTTTTTAAAAGATATGACGAAGAAACTATAAAGTTCATTTTAAGTATATTTTTGTTATTAGAACATTAAATTTAAATATAAAATCAATCTTCTTCATTAAAATTAATAGTTTTAGTATTATTATTAATTATATCATCATCTGTACTAAGATTTATGTTTTTTCTTTTAAAAGCTGGAATCGCTAACTTTTCCTCATAAGAATCTTTATCATATATCTGATTTTTATAATCATTAACCCTATCTTCTCTTTTCAATAAATATTCATTTTTCTTATTTGAAATATCAAATTTATCATTAGGATCATCTACAGAATCTAACTCCTCAATAATAACATTTTCAGATCTATCATTTATATTACTTTCTGAATATTCTGGTTCCAATATATCTTCATCTTCTTCATAATTTTCATCTATATCATGAACGACCTCTTCTTCTTGATTAGAAGAAGAAAGAAATTCAATTTCATTATTTTTGGTATCACTATCAAATAAATTAATTTGAGATTCAGGCATTAAACCATCAATTTTATTTTCTAAAATATTATCTGATAATTCTTCGGTTTCATTAGCAGAAAAACCAGTAGCAATAACTGTAACTTTAATTTTATCCTCTAAATTCCCATCATATGAAGTTCCAAAAATAAAATCTACATTTGAGCTTGCTGAATCATGAATGAATTTAGATATAATTTCTAATTCAATTGTTGATAATTCATTTTCACCACCACCAGAAACAATATTTAATAATATTTTTCTAGCTCCATCTATGCTCCTATCATTTAATAACGGAGAATTAATAGCTTTTTCAACTGCATCTTTTGCTCGATTTTCTCCTGAGGATTCTGCAGAACCCATTACAGATGTTCCAGCATTTTTCATAACAGTTTTAACATCTTCAAAATCAACATTAATCTTACCTGGAACTGTAACTATTTCTGCAATACATTTAGCTCCAGTAGCTATAATATTATCAGCTTTTTCAAATGCTTTACTTTGACTTAAATTACCATAAATTTCAATCAATTTTTCATTCAATATTGTAATAACACTATCACAATTTTTCTTAAGTTGATCAATTCCATCTAAAGCTTTTTGCATTTTTGATTTCCCTTCAAAATTAAATGGGACAGTAACAATACCTACAGTAAGAATATCAAGTTCTTTAGCAATTTTAGCTATAATTGGAGCAGCACCTGTACCTGTACCCCCTCCCATTCCAGCAGTAATAAACAACATTTTTGTATCATCACTTCTTAATAATTCTCTTATTTGATGACTACTTTCTTGAGCAGCATCTCTACCTTTAGAAGGATCTGATCCAGCACCTAAACCTTTAGTTAATTCTATGCCAATTTGTAACTGATTTTTAACTGTACTTGAATGTAATGCTTGAATATCTGTATTACATACTATAAATTCAACATTTATAATTCCAATTGAATGCATATAATTTACAGCATTACTTCCTCCTCCTCCTACACCAATAACTTTAATTATTGATCTATGATGTGAAGGTATTTCAAATTCAAAAGCCATAATTAAATATTATCATTTTTAAATTCTGTCAAATCATCATCTTTTAATAACCCCTTTATTTTTTCAGTAACCATTTTTCCAAATTGACTAGCTTTAGGTAAATTAAGAGACTTATAGTTACCTTTTTCATTAATAGGATTTAAATTATTTGCAAAATCCCATAATAATAATCCGACAGCAGTTGAGTATTTAGGATATTCTAAATTTACCAGATCAGATTTTGCTAAAAAAGAACTCGGATAACCTTTCCTCACATCTAGGCCTGTAATATATTTAACTTGTTGCTTTAAATTCATCAATTGTGATCCTCCTCCAGTTATTACAATACCTGCTGATAATTTTTCACTCATTCCACTATTTAAAATTTCTTGATGTACTTTTTCAAATATTTCTTCCATCCTTGCCTCAATAATTTTATATAAATTATCTAATAATATTTTTTTATCTTCTCTTTGTCCCTGGCCTTTTATTTTAACATATTCTTTTATTGGTCTATTAACATACAAAGCTTTACCAAATTTTATTTTTAAAGCTTCAGCATGATGTCTTGGTAATCCCAAACCTTCTTTAATATCTTGTGTAACAATATCGCCACCAAGTGGAATAACTGCAGTATGTCTAATAATGCTATCATGAAATATAGAAATATCGGTAGTTCCACCTCCAATATCTACCAGACAAATTCCATCTTCTTTATCCATGTCATTTAATAGTGCTAAACTTGATGCTATAGGTTCCAGAATTAAATTCTTACATTTTACATTAGCTCTTAAAATACATTTTTCCATTATTCCAATATCAACTTTATTTGCACTAATAATATGGAAATCTGCTTCTAATTTTTTTCCAACTTCACCAACAGGTTCTACTGATTCATGATCTTCATCAATAATAAATTTTTGATGCATACTATGAATTATTTTATGATTAGTAGGAATAACTGCCATTTTAGATCTTTTTTGTAATTCATTAACATGATTTCTTAGAATTTCAACTGGCTCATTTTTATTGCTCTGTATATTAATTGAGTGGTGAGTGCTAAAACTCTTAATATGTTTACCAGCAATACCAACATTAATATATTCAATAGGAAGAGAAGCTGATTCAGAAGCAATTGAAATTGCTTCTTTTATTTTTGTAGTAGCCTTAATTAAATTTTGTATCATCCCTTCAGCTACACCTTCCGATTCTGTTTCACCAAATCCAATAATTTTTAATTTTTCATTATTAATATTTTCAGCAATTAAAGCACAAATTTTAGAGGTACCAATGTCTAAGCCAACAAAGTATTTTTTTTTATTTGGTTTTATATTCATTACTATACCTTTTTATCACAAATTATCTGATTTTTAAATTTTAAATTAACAGTTTTATAAGTATTCCAACCTTTTGCAGGTAAAATTTTTTTATAAAATAACATCAATTTATCAAACTTAACATCTATTTGTTCAGGATATCCAAAAATAATTTTTTGTTTTGATACTTGGGGATAAATAATAATATTTTTATTATAATTTATATCTATTTCAGAAATTATTTTACTTAAAAAAATATCATTAATAATATAATTTATCATAACAAATATCTTTTTACCATAATCAGTACTATTTATATTTTTAAGATCAAAATTTATATTATCAGCTGTATGAATTAATAAGACCCTTTCTGAAAATTTAGTTGATGTAGGAAAAATATTTCCATGTAAATCAATATAGAAATCTTTCTTATTTTCAGAAACTAATCTTGCTATAGGTTGATATTGAACCAAATCAACAATTAATTTATTACTTAAATCTTGATAAAGTTTTATTTCCTTAACAAAAGGATTTGCTAGTATATTTTTTTCAATAATATTTGCATTTTTAATTATTGAATCCTTATCCATTTTTTCAGTTATTAAACTTTCAATTTGATATCTATCTAAAAACTTATTTTCTGAATTAACAACGATTTCTTTTATAGGGCTTGAATTATTCTTAAAAGAAAAAATAATTATAACAACTATAAAAAGAGTTGTAAGTATATAAATAAAATTTTTTAAAATTTTAATCATAATAAGTTATATAATTCATTCACAATATTCTTGGATGCATTTGGTTTAGCTAATTCCTTTAAATTGGATGAAATCAGCATAAGTTTATTATTATCATTTAATAAATTTATTGCTTCTTTCAACAAAATATCTTTTGCTTTATAATCATTGACAACCAGGCATGCGTTTTTTTTTAATACATCTTGAGCATTTTTTGTTTGATGATCATCAACAACATTTGGAGAAGGGACTAAAATAAGAGGTTTTCCCACTACACACAATTCAGAAATAGCAATAGCACCAGCTCTAGAAATAATAACATCTGCTACAGAATAAGCTAAATCCATCCTATCAATAAAAGGTAAAATTTTAATATTAGTTGATTCTAATTTTTTTGATTGTATAACATTATAATAAGTTGAGCCAGTTTGCCAAATTAATTGAAATGATGATTCTCTAATTAAAGATAAATTTGTTAAAATACTTTCATTTATACTTTTAGCTCCTAAGCTTCCCCCAACAACTAAAATAGTTTTCTTATTTCTTTCTAAACCAAAATGGTTATAGCCTGATTTATTATTTAATTGAATTGAACTTCTAATTGGATTACCTAAATTAAAAACTTGATTATTTTTAAAATATTTCTCTAAATTTTCAAATGCTACAAAAATTACATTTACTTTCTTACTTAATATTCTATTTGTGTAACCAGGAAATGAATTTTGTTCTTGTATAGCAGTTTTATAACCTAATAAAGATGCTACTAATAAAAATGGTCCAGATGAATATCCTCCAAACCCAACAACTATATCAGGTCTATATTGAATTAAAATAAATAAAGATTTAATTAACGAGTGAAGGATTTTAAAAGGAAGAGATATGTTTTTTAATATAAAAGGAACACCTATAAAAATCACATTCAACAAAAACGATGATCTTTTAATTCCCGAAATCCAAAGACCCTTAATAGGATAATTATATTTAGGAACTATTTTCATCTCCATTCTATCTTTTGAGCCTACGAACAAAATTTCAGATTTATTATTTTGTTTTTTTATTTCATCAGCTATAGATAACATTGGAAAAATATGACCACCCGTTCCTCCTCCACATAAAATGATTTTTATTTTTTTATTAATACCCATATGAATAATTATTTTCTTCTTCCATAGAATTATGTCTACTTATACTTAAAATAATCCCTAAAGTGATACCTGTAAATAATTGAGATGTTCCCCCCATACTTATTAAAGGTAAAGTGATACCGGTAACTGGAAGTAATCCAACAACAACAGACATATTTGTAATTGCCTGTATAACAAGATAAAAACTTAATCCTGCACTTAATAAACCGCCAAAAGGTCTTTCAGATTTTAAAAATGTATATAATCCTCTATAAAGTAATATTAAATATAAAAGTAAGACAGAAATACCCATTAAAAGTCCATATTCTTCAATTATTATAGCGTATATAAAATCCGAATAAGATTGAGGTAAAAAATTCTTTTGATTACTTTTCCCTGGTCCTTTTCCAAAAAGACCTCCAGTAGAAACAGCTATATAAGCTTGTTCCAATTGAAAAGGAATATTTTTTTTATATATAAAATTTTCTGTTCTACTAATTGCAGTTTTACCTCTTTGACCAGTTATTAGAGCAATAGTAGCTCCAAAAGAAATAAACAAAACCAATACTGCTAAATACTTAATTTTCACCCTTGCTATGAACATCAATAACATTGAAGTTACACCCAAAATAATTGAAGTTGATAAATTCGTTAAAGCTATAAATAGACAAATAATTCCAATCCATAAAAAAGGTTTAATTAAACTTTTTATGTTATCTAAATCGTATTGACTTTTAGATAAAACACTTGACAAGTATATTATTAATGAAAGCTTTGCCAAATCTGAAGGTTGAAATGCTTGATTAATAATAGGAATATTTATCCATCTAGAAGCTTCATTTATATTTAATCCAAATTGATAAGTAACAAGTAATAGTGGCAATGAAATATACATAGCAATTATTGAAATTTTGGAGTAATATTTATAGTCTAATTTATGAGCAAACCACATAGCAATAAAACTTAAAATAATCAACAAAAAATGCTTAAATAGATAATACTCTGTATTTCCACCCATTTTTTGATATGCCAATGAACCAGTAGCACTATAAACTGATAACAAACTAATTATAGATAATATGACTGCAATTAACCATATCCATCTATCTCCTTTGATATTATATCTAATCCAAGTAAACATATATTATCTAAGTTTTAAAGTTGCCAATGTTAAAATTGCTAGTAGTATTCCAATCATCCAAAACCTTGCAACTATTTTAGTTTCATGAATTCCTTTTTTTTGATAATGATGATGAAGTGGAGCCATAAGAAAAATTCTCTTTCCTTCACCAGATTTACTTTTTGTCATTTTAAAATAAAATACTTGAATAACAACAGACAAATTTTCAATTAAAAATACACCACATAAAATGGGGAGAAGTAACTCTTTTTTTATAATTATAGCAAGAACTGCAATAATTGCACCTATTGATAAACTACCAGTATCTCCCATGAATACTTGAGCAGGATAGGAATTATACCATATAAATCCTATAGAAGCACCAACAAAAGCAAAGGAATAAATCACCAATTCTCCTGAATTAGGAATGTAAAGAATATTTAAATAATCTGCAAAAATTATATTTCCTGATAAATAACAAAATATTGATAAAGTAATTCCCATAATCGCTGATAATCCAGCAGCAAGACCATCTAAACCATCCGTAATATTTGCTCCATTCGATACAGAAACAATAATAAAAATTATTACCAAAGCATATATAATCCAGGAATAGTTCTCTAAAAAAGAAGGTAGCAACCACTCATACCTAAATTCATTATCTTTCACAAAAGGAATCGTAGTAATCAAATCTTTTGTATCATTATGTTGAATTCCTCTAGATATTGTTTCTTGATTAATTGGTTCTAAAAATTCTCTAACAACAACTGAATCATTTTCAACAATCACATATGTAACTACTAATCCTACAATAATTTGACCCACTATCTTGAATCTCCCTTTTAAACCTTCTTTATTTTTTTTTGAAATTTTTAAATAATCATCAATGCCACCAATAATACCCATAAAAGCAGTTACAAAAATCATCAAAAGAATGTATATATTATCCAGTCGAGCAAATAATAAAGTTGGTATTAAAATTGAAATGATAATTATGACTCCACCCATAGTTGGAGTTCCTTTTTTTTCATTTTGACCTTTAAGGTCTAAATCCCTTATGTTTTCTGAAAGTTGAAATTGTTTAAGAATATTAATAATTTTTTTACCAAATAAAATACTTATTATAAGTGAAAATATTGCGGCCATACCAGCTCTAAAAGATATGTATTGAAATACTCCAGCACCTATTAAATTAAAATTCTGGTCCATATATTGAAAAAACTCATATAACATTATTCTATATTTTAATTAATTTATTTTTTAATATTTTCAAATCATTAAAATCATGATAAATACCATTTATAATTTGGTATTTTTCATGACCTTTCCCAGCAAGTAATATTATTTCATCATTTTTACAATATTCACAAGCATATTGAATAGCGTCTTCCCTATTGATTAAAATTTTATACCTATCATTTATAATACCCATTTCAATATCACTAATTATATCCATTTCATTTTCAAATCTAGGATTATCTGATGTTATAATTACAAAATCACTTAATTCAGATGCTATCTTACCCATAATAGGTCTTTTGGTTTTATCTCTTTCACCCCCAGCACCAACTACTGTTATAACTGTTCTATTTTTCTTAATTTTTTTTATTGTTTTTAATACATTCAATAATGCATCTGGAGTATGAGCATAATCAACAATTCCAATTACATTTTTATTTCCTTTAATGATTTCAAATCTTCCATCTGGTGGATTTATTTTAGATAATGTTTTGAACATAGATTCACTTTCAAAATTTAATATTTTCAAAACGGAATAAACAGCTAAAATATTATATGCATTAAACTCACCTATTATATTAAAATCAATTAATTTAGAATCTAATTCTAATGACAATCCTAAAATATCATTTTGAATTATTTTGCCTTTAAAATCAGAAATAGACTTTAATCCATATCTAAATATTTTTGCATTACAATTTTGAACTAAATAATTAGAATTATTATCATCTGA
>TARA_B110000263_G_scaffold249571_1_pt1 | contig 10292 bp, 9 predicted proteins | sample TARA_B110000263 | Tara Oceans TARA_B110000263 (sample SAMEA4397730) | marine metagenome | biome: Polar Biome; feature: [MES] marine water layer (ENVO:01000295) within the mesopelagic zone...; material: water (ENVO:00002006), including particulate matter (ENVO:01000060) such as......
ACTGACTGGCATAGTTCTGCTTACATCAGCACTATAGTAGTTATATTCAGCACCAACATCAAATAAAACAAGATCTTGTTTTTTTAACTTTGTTTGGTTTTGCGTATAATGCAAAGTACATGCATTAATCCCAGTGGCAATAATTGGAGGAAATCCTTGCCTGGCTGATTTTAATTCCATGCATTTTCCTTCAAAAATTCCTTGTAGTTCGTATTCATGCATGCCTGATTTCATTGATAAGACTGTTTTTCTTAATGCTGTATTTGTAATTTCTGCAGCTTTTTTAATTGAATTAACTTCTTGAACATTTTTATAATTTCTTAATTGTGCAAAAATAAGATTTGGATCATGGATGGATATTTTTTTTTGCGCTAGATTTCTTTTATTTAAAATCTGGCTCATTTTTTTAGAATGCAGATTATTTATGGATAAATTACAATAAATTTCTGATTTATTTTTTATAAATTTGCTAATTAGTTCTGAAAATTGTTTTATATCGTAAATATCATCAGCTCCATAAATTATACGGAGTTGATTTTTATTATTTCTTTTACCTTCCCATAATATTTTTTTGTTATCAAAAATTTCTACAAATAGTATGAACTTCTTTTTTGCTTTTGGTAAAAAGAGCGCAATAGCATTCGGTTCATTAAAGCCTGTTAAATAGTGAAAATTTGATTCTTGTCTAAAATTATAATGAACATCACCATTTCTAATAATGGGCATTCCACCAATAAGAATTGCTGGGTTTTTATCAATGAGTTTGAAGAACTTATTCCTGTTTATCTTGAACATAGTATGAGTCTCTAACAATCAAACAATTAAATCAACATATTTAAAAAAAGTTATGAATTTCTTAAACGCATTGAATTAATAATTACAGAAACAGAACTCATTGCCATTGCAAATGCTGCAATCATTGGATTAAGAAAACCATCTTCATTTATTATAGGTAATAAGTATTGTGGTACTTGCATGGATGTTGAATCAGAAAACAGAAAGTATCCAATTCCAGTAGCAATAGGGATGAGCATAATGTTATATAAAAATGCCCATATAAGATTTTGTTTAATAATTTTGACTGTTTTATGACTAATTGCTATTAATTCATTAATAATATTTAGATTATTGTTGATGATTGTTACATGTGCAATTTTACTAATTGACTCTATATTATTTGGAATGAATATTGATAGATCTGCAAGAGCTAATGATGGAGCATCATTAGCTCCGTCACCAATCATTGCAACAATTTCTCCATTTGCTTGCTGCTTTTTAATATAGTTCATTTTTTCACTTGGACTTGCGCCAGATATCCAATTTATACCTCCTATTTTTGTGGCAATTTTTTTAGCAATGTTCTCATCATCACCAGTGAGCAAGGTCACTTTACGACCCTGCTCAAGTAATTGAGTTACTGCAGAGATAGAAGTATCTTTTAAGGGATCTTCAAGATGAAGTGTTCCAAAAAAATCATAATCGATGCTTATGAAAATTAATGAATTTTTATGTATATCTTTGACACGAATATCATCTAAGTATTTTTGCGTAACGGTGATTTTATTTTTATCCATTAAATTTTTATTGCCAATAATGATATGATGGCTTTTAACTTTTGCTTCAATGCCTAATCCCTCAATGGTTTTAAACTCTTCTGGCCATAAAAGTTCTATATCATTCTTTTCTGCGAGAGCAAGTATGGCTTTTGCAAATGGATGATTAGATCCTCGTTCGCAACTAGCGATCAGTTGTATCATACTATTTTCATCAATTTTTGAATTTAAAAATAAATGATTTTTCTTTATATTAGTTATCGATGGATTCCCTGTTGTCAATGTGCCAGTTTTATCAAAAATAAATGTTGTGACTTCATTTGCTTTTTGTAAAGCAGCTGCATCTTTAATTAATAAACCAATAGATGCAGAGCGACCTATACTAGCAACAATAGCAATGGGTGTGGCAAGACCAAGGGCACATGGACAAGCAATGACTAAAACTGTTAAGGAATTTAATAATGCCAATTCAAATGAATTACCAGAGTAAAATATTGTCCAAAAACAGAAAGTTATAATAGATATTAATAAAACGAACGGGACAAAATAAGAGGAAATTTTATCAACTAACGATTGTATAGGAACTTTAGAGCTAATTGCTTTTTCAACAAGTTGAATAATTTTTTCTATAACAAATTCCTCTGGCTTTTTTACAACTCGAATTCTAAGCAATCCCTCTAGATTAAGAGATCCAGCATAAACTGTTTCACCAATTGTTTTTGTCATTGGTAGTGATTCGCCAGTTAAAAAAGATTCTTCTACAGATGAATTACCATTTATAACTACTCCATCTACTGATATTCTTTCAAATGGCTTTACTATAACTTCATCTGAAATATCAACAGCCATTACTGGAATTTCATATTCTTTTTCACCTTCAATAATTCTTACTTTATCTACCTTTAATTCTGATAATAGTTGCACTTCTTTAAACGTTGCATCTTTAGTGCGTTCTTGTAAAAAATGCCCAAGAAGAACAAAGGCTATAATTGTATTCGAAGTGTCAAAAAATAGAGGCCTTACTGTTGTATTTATATTTATTGAACCAAAGTCGGTAAACATAACTAAAAGAGAGTATAAAAATGCTGAAAACGTACCAAGGGTAATTAACGTATTCATATTTGTAGTTAATGTTTTTGTTGCAATGAATGTTTTTTTATGAAAATCTAACCCAGCCCAAAATTGTACAGGAACTGAAATACTTAAAATAAATAACATAAATAATTGATCTGAAATATAGGCACTAGTCGTAAGAGTTTCACGGAATAGTGTAAGCAATATTGAAATACAGGCAATTATTAATGCAAAAATAGATTTGTATAAAAGTTTTTTTTGTAAATGAATCTTATTATTTTTTTTACTAACTTTATCATAGCCAGAATCATCAATAATTTTGTATCCAATTTTCCTAACAGCATTAAATAGTTCTTCTCTGTTTAATGCTGTGGTAGATAAGTTTATTTTTTCAGTTACAAGGTTGACGGATGCACTATTAACACCATTTACCGATTGCGCTGCTTTTTCTACTCTTCTAACACAAGCTGCACATGTCATGCCCTCTACAACGAATTGTTGGTAGCCATTTACAATTAAAGTAGTTTCGTCATTTGTCATTTTTTTGGAAACATTTCATACAATGAAGCAATTTCATCTAAAACTGAGTCATCTCCTTGCTTAATTCCTTCCTTTACGCAAGAATGCAGATGATCGGTTAAAATTTTTGCTTCTAATTTTTCAAGTGCTTTTCTAATAGCGTAACTTTGCTTTAAGATATCTATGCAATAATTACTATTTTCAATCATCCCCTTCACTGCAGTGACATGACCTTGAATTGATGCAATTCTTTGTGCGATGAGTTTATTTGGTATATTACTCATTTATTTATCCTTTTGAATTGCTATTGATAATTGCACAGGCTGTCCCCAAGGCATAGCTATATTTTCTATATTGATAAATTCAAATGTAGTGCTAATATTTTTTGCAGAAATTTCAGTTTGTATATGTTTATACGAATTGCTAGGATGAATAATAGAGAAGGTTCCACAGCAACAATCTTGAAGATTAAAGATTGGATTTTGTCTATTAAATAATAACTCGATATCGCATCCACAATGACAACTGTAATGAACAGATGCTTGATCGGATTCATTGGCTTTAATTTTTATTTCAGGAGACCAATTTGATTTATTAATTGAATTACTTGAACTAGTTGAATCATAATTTTTAAAATCATTTAATGGATAGTCAATTTTTTTCAGGGTAGAGACGAGATCATGAAGTGAATCTATTTTTTCAATATTTACAATAAATGATTTATTTTCAGGATCTCCAGAAATGAAGGTAATGTTATTAATTTGATCAACCGAGTCTTTGATTGTATTGATACAATGATCACAAGTTATATTTACAGACTGTACTAATATACTAAAAGACATTTTTATCCTTTTATTTATGTATTTACGCCCCCCTAGGGGGTGGGGTATAAATGATACAATAAAAAATGATAAGAAGCAATATCAGTCGATGTTGCTTCTATTGTTATAATAATAGAATGATTTTTGAAACAATAACAACGTGCGCAATTTGTGCTGCTAATGAATTTATTCAATTTAAGCATATCATTCCTGTAAAGACTGATATTTGTCATGATAGCGATCGCTCGATTTTTCTTTGTTTTTCGTGCATTGCTATAAAAGCAATTATTGATAATCATATTTCGAAGACTAGCGGAGAGTACCATATGGTTAATTCTGAACTAGTCTTCATAGAATTATTTGAATATTGGTCAGATTGGGCAATAGATTTTAATCACACTAAAAAAAATAAAAAAATAAATAATAATTTTAATATGTTAAAAATATGGAATACATTTTCGTATGCAAATCAATTATATAATTTTCATTCTAAAGAAGATGCCTTGTGCGCCATGTTAGATTATAGAAAAGAATATAAAGATTTATTTGGAGTAATTACTTTTAGTTCTTATGAAGCAGTTTTGAAAAATGTATCAATGGCCTTACTTGATGATAATAAACACAAAGCAATAAAAAAAATGTCATATGTTAATATTGCTTTACATAACAATGTATCAGTATCTGATTGGCTAAGCCACGAAGCAGTAGATCGCTTTTTAAAAAATACTAGTAAATTATTCTAAATGATGGTCTGTGTTTATTCCATGATAGATTGTTCTACTGAGAATTACTCAGCTTAAATAAGAGAATTTATTAATTCAATTGAGCTGAAATATATATCTTAATTTCCTTTAGATAATTTTCCTGAAATTCTGTATATGCTAAATCATGACCTCCGCAATTATCGTATTTGATATATGTAGAATTAGGAGGTGCTTCTGCATAAATTTCGTCAGCATGATTTATAGGTATTCTATCATCATCAGTGCAATGAATCAGCATAATTGGATAGTCAAGTTTATTTGCATTTTCCGCTGGATTAATTTGACGCAAATCGATACCTTGATATAACCTCGCTGACCAAATAATACCGTGGCGTAATTGGCCTGCAATAAATGAAGGGATCGGTGTTCTTCTAGCTACTTCTCCGGCAAGTAAATCTACTAAGTTATTAAATGGAGCATCGGCAATTACTCCTTTTACAGATTGATTTGTATGTGCAGATTGTAAAACAAGTGATGCCCCATAACTTGTGCCAAATAATAATACTTGCTCTATATTTTTTTCTTTTTTGAGATAATCTATTGCGCCATTAATGTCACCAATATCCTTTACAGTTAGGCCAACTTTTGTTTTTGTTGATTCACCATGTCCTCTAATGTCAAATAGTAATACAGGATATCCAAGATCATGTATTTCTGAAAACATTTTAAGTCTGATCGCACGATTTGCATCGATGCCATGAGCAAAAATAATTGCTTGCTTTTCATTTTTATTTGGTAGCCACCATGCTTGTAATATAATTTCTGGATTATCTTGAGCTTGAAATGCGACTTTTTCAAATTGTAAACTATATTGTGATGGTGTTTCTTCATGTACGTTGCTTATTGATTGAAAAGAAAGCATGGTGACATAAATAGATAATCCAAAATAAATGCCAAGGATTATGCCCAATGGAATCAAAATTTTTTTTTGCAATATCATGTTCAGAATTTTTTTCACAGTATACCTTATTAGTAAGAATGCATAGTAATTGATTATAAAGATTTATTTTATCAGTGTAAGCAAATGGAATAAATCTTTTCTGTGCTAATATTCAACATCAACTGTATCAATGCTTTTCCACATATACCATGTTGCTATAGTTTGCCAAGGTATCCAATTATTTGAAATTTTCTCTATGCTTTTTAAATTTGTTCTTGCTGGTATGTCATAATTTTTTTCAATTGCATTTAACAATCCTATGTCTGCTAAAGGTAAAACATTTTTTCTTCCTAAATGAAATATTAAAAACATTTGGGCTGTCCATATACCGACGCCTTTTATTTTTGTAATTTCATTAATGATTTCTTGATCTGAAAGGGCATTCCAGTTTGTATCGTTAATGTTTGATTTACTCAAATCTTTTAGATATGAAATTTTTTGTCTTGATAAACCAATATTTTTTAATTTGTTTTCTTTTATCTGTATTATTTTTTGTTGTGTAATTTTTCCATCTAATAAAGCTTCTAATCGTGACCAAATAGTTGCAGCTGCCTTGATTGAAATTTGCTGCCCAACAATAGATTGCGTTAAAGTTTTAAATGCATTGTTTTGAAATTTTAACTTATTGTTAGGAAATTTTTTAATTATACACGCCAGTACGCTATCTACTGCTGATAGATAATCGATGCCTTTCACCCATTCTTTATTGGTGAGTTGTCTAGGCATTTTTATTAGTTATTTTTTCTCTTACAAGCGCATCTGTCATTCTAGCTACTCTAATAATTTCTTTTACGTCATGCACCCTAATGATATCTGCTCCTCTGTCTATAGCAATACTAGTAGTGGCAGCTGTACCTTCTATTCTGTCATCTGTTTTTAAATTTAATGTTTCACCAATATGTTTTTTTCTAGAAGTACCAATAAGAATTGGATAATCAATTTTTAATTGATCTAATTTATTAATGATCTCAAGGTTTTGTTGTGTATTTTTATTAAACCCTATACCAGGATCAATAATAATATTGTTGCTATCAAGTCCACTTTTTAATAATACGTCAATGCTTTTGATTAGATCTAATTTGATTTGTTGTAAAATATTGGTTCCATCAGAAATTGGGATATTATGGACAAGGATATATGGGAGATTAAGTTCACTCACTAAACTAATCATATTTGGATCATGTTTATGCATAGATACATCATTGATTATTGTAGCTCCATTGTTTATTGCCTCTGTAATTACAGGAGTATTTTTTGAATCAATGCTAATAGGTATATCTATTTTTTGATTTATGAGTCGAATAGCAGGTATCACCCTATCAATTTCTTCTTGAATTGAGATTGATTTGACTTCTCCATATACAGAGGCTGGCCTACTTGACTCACCTCCTACATCAATGAAATCTGCTCCATTTTTTTTAAAATCCATTGCTTGCTGCTCAACTTTTTTTAAATTAAATGCAATTCCATCTCCTGAAAAAGAATCATCAGTAACATTAATAATGCCCATGACGAATGTTTTTGTTCCCCAATTAAAATTTCTAGAACCTATTTTCATTTATATACCTGTATCTCTTTTGGAAAAACTAATATAGGTAATACTGCAAGTGAAAATTATACCAACAAGCATGATAGTAAAATGAAATGGATCTGCTGCACCTTGTAAAATTTTATTACCATCATAATAATAGAATGGTGAAAAAAATTTCATTGGTTCTAACCAATCTAATAATGAATATAATGTGTACATAAAATAAGCTCCACCAACATATGCTGCTGTTAAACTGATTCCGAGACTTCGTTTTTTTGTAATAGTTTGCATCATTAATGCAAAACAGCCAAAAAATATTCCAAAAAGTATCAGCGAAATAGAACAAAGAAAAACATCAAAAATAGCAATTTTAAAATTAAAGAGCAAGCTCCCTAAACAAACTGCTACAAAATTAATGGATGGAATTATTGTTGCAATTATAATGAGCGCAAGTACTTTTTCAGTTAGAATTTTAGATCTGCTGATAGGGCTCGCAAGTAGTAATTCTAATGTTCCTGATTCTTCTTCTGAGCCAATAGCCCCTGCCCCATAACCAATAGTTATAATTGCTAGGCAAATTGGTAAGAAAATTCCATATAGTTCAAAGCCAAGCCAACCAGCAGGAGTCCCTCCTTGTGCATCTGGACCAATGAATGCTTTGATACCATCAGATTCAGTAGATTCTAATAATTTCGATGCTTCTTGACCAACAGAATCATACATGTAAATAATAAATATAGTTAACGCTGATAATGCAAGGCACCAATAAAGTAAGCTTTTTTTCCTACTATTAATATTATTGAAAAAAATTGAATTTTTATTAATCATTATTGAACTTCTTTTTCGTAATATTGCATAAATACATCTTCTAGGCTTGTTTCTTGTTCATCTAGAGTAATAATTTTATAGCGTGCAATAGCTTTGATAAAAATATCAATACTGCCCGTTACAGTGAATATAAGAGTGTCTTCATTGTAGTATTCACTCTTTAATCCTTCTATATTTGTAAATTTTTTTAGGTTTATTTTTTTTTCAAATTGAACTTTATATTTTTTGAAATTCATTGAATTTTTATCATATAAATCTTCTATTGCAATTAATTTACCCTCACGAATAAATCCAACACGATCGCACACTTTTTGTATTTCTGTTAGATCATGGGAAGAAATAAATATTGATTTTCCTGCTTGTTTCATTTCGAGAACCATTTCATAAAACACCTGTTTCATTAAAGGATCTAAGCCACTTGTTGGCTCATCTAAAATTAGTAAATTTGGCTTATTCATAAATGCTTGTATCAGGCCAATTTTTTGCTTATTGCCTTTAGATAATGTTTTGATAGGTTGATATAAAGAAGCATCTAAGCGTTTTACTAGATCTTTTACATAATCCCAATCCGTGTCTTCTTGTAAATCAGCAAGATAGTTTAATATTTGATCTCCAGTCATTTCTTCGTAAAGAGCAATATCGCCAGCTAAATATCCAATATGTTTTTTTAGTTGCACGGCATCTTGAACGCTATCTAAGCCAAAAATATTAATTGAACCATTGGAAGGAAAAATAAAGTTTAAAATAGTGCGGATGGTAGTACTTTTACCAGCGCCATTTGGACCAAGGAATCCAAATATTTCACCAGTATTAATTTCTAATGTTAAGTTATCGACAGCAGTAAATTTATCGTAATTTTTTGAAAAATTTATTATCGATAATGGATTTTTTATTGACATTTATATACTTAATAATTAACAGATTGTTATTTTTAATATACTACGCTGTAAAGTTTTGTAATTCCATACTCAGAAAATACTCTTATTAAAATAAAAATTTGGGTAGAAAAAAACGCACTAACAGCCTATTAGTGCGTGGTAAAACAGTAACATACTTTAACTGTAAAAAAGATGATAGCAATAGTAAAAGATCGTTTCTATTGCTATCATCTTTTTTTTAAGTAAGATGATTAGTAAATAATAAATTTAATGATTGTTTTATGACTACTACATTTCTTGCATTACAATCGGTTGAATTTAGGAAGCTTTTTTATAGCTACGTGCTTACTTCTGCTGCGCAATGGGCTTTACTTTTAGGACGTGGATGGTTAATTTTTGAACTTACTGGATCTACTAGTGCAGTGGGCTTAGTAACATTTTGTGGCATGGCTCCGATGTTATTTTTTGGACCAATATTTGGAACTTTAGCAGACAGAAATGATCGTAGATCTATTGCCATTATATCAGCATGCTTTGGTGCAATTGTGTCAGCCATCTTAGGTATCCTAACCTTGATTGGCATTGTGCAAATATGGCATGTTGTCATTTTAGCTATTTTACAGGGCACGGCAATGGCTGGGGTAACTCCCGCAGCTGAAGCTTTGATTCCGAGCCTAGTTCCCAAGGAACATTTACTCAGTGCTGTTTCAATTCGTGGTACTGCACGCCATGGCTCTAAAGTACTCGGACCATTTATTGGTGGATTATTATTAAGTTTTTTTGATAATGGAACTGGCTGGGTGTTTATGCTTGGCATGCTTCTTTTTATTTTTGCAGCATTTCAGTTATTTAGGATTTCATGGCGACCTGAACCTAATAAAAATCAAAGAGATGGAAGTAGTTTAAATGTGATTTCTCCAATGTTTTTTGCTGCTCGACATGCTTACAATGATAAAAAACTTTTTCTTGTTTTATCATTGCTAGGTTTTCATTGTGCTTTTACTATGGCCTTTGATTCACTGTTACCAGGACTTGCAGATGAAATTGGTTCTGGTAAATCAACTTTTTCTGCTATTACAGTTGCTGTTGGCTTTGGAGCATTAATCACAACTCTTTGGGTGTCAACTGTATCAGATGAGTCTTTAAGAGGACCTATTTTATTTTTTTCTGGATTAGGTAGTGGCATCGCAGTAATTATTCTTGGCTTTGCTTCAAATCCGCTGGTTGCTATTTTGGGTGGTTTTTTAGCAGGTGCTACACAAGCGCCTTATATGACTATCTCTGCAACATTAATACAGCAAGTTGTACCCAATGAGATCCGAGGAAGAATAATGGCATTTTATATTATGATTGCAGCTGGATTCATGGCATTTATGAATTTAGG
>TARA_B110000263_G_scaffold109146_1_pt1 | contig 10287 bp, 8 predicted proteins | sample TARA_B110000263 | Tara Oceans TARA_B110000263 (sample SAMEA4397730) | marine metagenome | biome: Polar Biome; feature: [MES] marine water layer (ENVO:01000295) within the mesopelagic zone...; material: water (ENVO:00002006), including particulate matter (ENVO:01000060) such as......
GACCCTGACCACGTCTGGCTTTCCACAGGATTTGAACCTGGTCGGATTTATGACCTCGTGTATCGCACGCCACACTGCCCCGTTGTTGGGGTCGGCCTATTGGCTGTCCGCGACTTCGGTGCTTTCCTTCGTTCAGAGAAGGTATCGAACCCGTGTTCCGGCGAACTCGACCATCTCATTGCGACAGGTCAGTCCCAATGCGGACGTTTTCTGCGTACTTCGCTCCACCTTGGACTGAATCGTGATGAGGATGGAAACGCCGTCTACGACGGACTGTTAGTGCATGTCGCTGGGGGCCGGCGAGGCGAGTTCAATCATCGGGTTGGGCAGCCATCGGTGCAACCCACACCAAGCTTTGGTCATAGGCCTCCTTTCGCTGATGACCCCCAACTTGACCCTTACAGCGGATCGACGGAGGGCCTACTTGATCGTCAACTCAAACTTGGTCACGTCCCTAAAGTTTTTTTTACCGATACATCGTCGGAGTACTGGCGCGGTGATGCCTCGCTTACCCACACATCGATGCTGGACGGTTCAGATATCGAGCCACCGGCAATGACTCGCCGTTATCTGTTCTCCTCCACCCAGCACAGTCCCGGCGAGTTACCTTTGAAGTCTCACAGTATCTTCGGCAGCCAAGGTGCCAACCACTTCAACACCGTTGACTACACCCCGCTGCTGCGGGCAGCGATTACGAATTTGTTGGCGTGGATCGCCGATGACGCGGAACCACCCCCCAATGCGATACCTCGCACCTCAGATGGCTCAGCAGTGTCTCGCGAAGCTGTAGTGGATTCACTCGAAGCTATTCAAGGACTCGCTCGGCCAGCACCAAGCGTTCTGTCGACTATTCGCCCACTCGATTTGGGTCCAGGCGAGCCAGACGGCGTAGGTACGTACCCAGCTCAGCCTGTCGGCCCTGCATATCCATGCCTCGTGTCTGCGGTTGACGAGAACGGAAATGAGATTGCGGGCATCCGCCTTCCAGAGGTAGCAGTGCCGGTGGCAACAAATACTGGGTGGAACCCCCGTCACCCAACGACTGGTGGGGCTGGGCAGATCCTCGATTATGTAGGGTCAACTCTTCCCCTGTCACGAGACAGAGAGACCCGCAAGGTCGCGGGTGACCCCCGGCTGTCCATCGCCGAACGCTATGTCGATGAGGATGACTATCGTTTTCGGTTACGCCAGCAAGCGGAGCAGCTCCTCGCTGATCGCTACCTACTCGCCGAGGACATCGCTACGTGTGAGAGCATCGCACTCCAACGGTATCGAGAGTTCGTGAAGTTGAAATGAAGAGGCTCAACCCACCAAAGTCTCTTGGGTGGCGTGAACTCTACTGAGTAGCATTATCAATGGGTTCATAACTGAGATCGTTACGGGACTCTTTAGGACACGACCAAAGATTGCCCTGCACGGCCACCAATGCAACGCCCCGACGGCAAGCTCTGGTACTGAAACAAAGACGCCCAACAATGGGAGCAACCAGAACAACCAAAAGCCTAGATCTCAAGACATTCAAAAACCAAGCTTACTAACCCTCTTCGGGCTGAGCGAAACTAGAGCCGAGGTCCGGTTTTTCCGTCTCGGCGTGGGCGCTACAGAACAAACACCGCAACATATTATGGCAGCTGCTCCCAGAGACACCCAAGTGCCACAAAAACAACAACACCACCGCACTCGCCTCGCTATACACAACTAACAAATTGAGAGCTACCTGAGGCAAAGAGAGACAAGACCGAAAATTCAGTTCGAACTGGGTCTGGTAACTAGCCTTCGCCGACTAGGTCGACATCGCTTCACTCGTAGCTGGGCTGTCGGCGCTCTCGGAAAGCGGCGACTCCCTCAACGAAATCAGGGCTCGCACGTACCGCATCGCCGAGGGCTTGCTCGAAGGGCTCCCGGGCCTCGGCGTGCTCAGCGGCGCCCGTGGCGACGAATCGTTTCACCGCCTGAACTGCCATCGGACTGTTCGACGCTATCCCTTCGGCGGTAATGATGGCGCGCTCTATGAGGTGCTCGGCAGGGACCACTTCATTGATGAGACCAATGCGTGCGGCGTCCTCGGCATCAATGTTTTCGGCGCTGAGGAGTAGCTTCATCGCATGTACGTGGTCGATCTGATGGACGAGCTTCGCTGCTGCACCTCCAAAGGGGTAAATAGCCCATTTCACCTCAGGAAGCCCGAAGGTAGCGTGTGGTGCCGCATACCGAATATCAGCGGCGAGCAGAAGTTCGATACCTCCGCCGAGACAGGCGCCGTTCACCGCAGCGATCATCGGCTTCGATAATGGCACGGTCTTTAGTAACGCCCGGTTGATGACGGCGGCGGTCTCCTCATTGGCGGAGAGGTCACCAGAGACATCGGCGCCAGCGGTAAAGGACCTGCTACCAGCACCGGTGACCACGATGGCGCGGCAACTGTGATCATTATCAAGCCGCTCCCAGATGTCAGCTAGCTCGGCCAACATGTCCCGCGACATGGCGTTCGCCTTGCTCGGGTTGTCGATAGTGACGACGGAGATGTGAGACCCATGGGCACTGACACTGATGGACATAAAGGTTCCTGTGCCCCACGACGGGGCGATATCGAGTGGAATATCTCGCCCAGACTCTACTAAGAACCGTAGATACTGTCGAGGAGGTCGCTGCAATCAAGATCATAGTGTGAGCTTCGGCTCTCGCGGAAGTCCCAGGATCCGCTCGCCGAGGATGTTTCGCTGGATCTCGTTGGAGCCCGAATAGATACTGGCGGGTCTGGCACACATGAGATGATTGAGCCATGTGGCGGCGTCACTACGCGTGCTAACACCAGGTGGAAGCGCTATGTCGGTGACGACACCGTTATGGGCTGCTCCGTGCGATCCGAGTAGGTCCATCGCAGCAAGAGTGATGTCCTGGTAAAGCTCGGTCCACCGAATCTTACTCATCGACGCCGCACCAGGTTGCAGCGTTCCGTCAAGCATCGATGTCAACGTTGCGAGCCCATCGAACCGAAGCATTTCTGTTCTGGCGTACAAGCCAGCGAGACGTTGACGCACCAACGGGTCCGCCAATCGATTCTGCTCGCAAGCAGTCTCCTGCAAGCTGTCGAATAGCGACCTGATAATGAGCGGAACCGTGGTGGCGTCGCCACCACGCTCGAATGCCAACAGCTCATTGGTCACGCGCCAACCCTCGTTGGGTTTGCCAACGATGCAGTCCGCTGGAGCGCGCGCGTCGGTGAAGAAGACCTCATTGAACTCTTGGCCTCCTGCAGCATTGATGATCGGGCGAACCTCGATACCTGGTTGATCCATCGGGCACAGCAAGAAGCTGATACCTCTGTGCTTCGCTGCTTGAGGATCAGTTCGACATAGCACGAAAATCCAGTTGGCTAGATGGGCATGTGAGGTCCATGTCTTTTGCCCGTTGATGACCCATTGATCGCCGTCGCGCACAGCGCTTGTCTTTAACGAAGCGAGGTCTGAACCGGCATCGGGTTCGGAGTAGCCCTGGCACCAGCGATCCACCCCAGACAAGATCCGTGGCAGGAAGTGCCGCTTCTGCGCTTCGGTGCCACAGGCCAGCACTGTCGGACCCATCATGTTAATGCTGAGCGTGTCGGTGGGGACGCCGGTGGGTACTCCCGAGATTGTGAACTCCTCCATCATGACGATGTGCTCGATGGCCGACAAACCACCTCCGCCATATTCCGACGGCCAGGCAGGTGCGAGGAGCCCGTTTTCATCCAGTAGAAGTCGCCACCTCTCGAGCCACTCGCTCCGTTCGGACTCTCGGATCTCCGCAATACCATTCCAGCCTGCGGGTAGCTGTTGAGCCAAGAAGTGGCGAATGCGCTTTCGATATTGTTCGGCGACTACCCCATAGCTCGTGTTCATAGAGAGCAGACTAGTACTCAGGTAAGGTCATTGAACATGAAACAAAAGTAAAGGTTTCGGGGTTCAGAGATCACGATATATGTGATATCGGAGCTTCGGATACTTCCAATGGGTACTGCGAATCAGCAAAAACAGTTCATCAATAGCTTATTGTAGGCTTCGCATCTGCCGGTTTTTGGGATTGCAATCACGGTTACAAGCCATAGCTGGTGACAGAGTCACATCTGACCAACCCTTCATCAACTAATCATACAGTTTGGTGTTCTTAGCGATATTCGGGCTTAGCTCCGGGTACTTCAAGTGGCGGACATTCCCAGCTGAGTAGTTCAGGAAGGCATTCTTGAGCGAAAAGCCTTATCGATTTTTCTGCATCGTCGAAGGGCATGCCACCGTAACTGAAGCCAGGCATGACTGCGTTCATCCCAATCATTTTTCGCATGTGATCAAACTTTTCAAGGACTTGTTCAGGTGTTCCCCAGGGCATCAAATCCACAAAGTCTTGTGCTGCGCGGTCAGCACCCTGTTTTTCTATGTAACTGGTGATGCCTGTATAGAACTCGTAGCCCTTAATTCCTTCATGTGGAGCCTTTTCGAACTCGTAATGTCTCATCACGCTCTCATAGTTGGCCCCAATGTATTTCCTCGCCATTTCTTCGGCGCGATCAGCGCTCTCATCAACGAAAATTGATCCTCCACCAAGCGGTGGAGGTCCTGGCGTCCCATTGACTTTCTCGAACACCTCGTTGTATGTAGCGAGGTCCTTTTGCACCACTGTCCAGGGCTTCTGGGGGATAACAAGTACCCCGTAACCTAACTCAGCCATGAGGGGCATAGATTCAGGGGATACAGCTGCTGCGTAGGCTCTACCTTTGAACGAATGTTGTGGACGAGGCCGGATCTCTCGAAGGGGCTGCGACCCGAATTCGTTGTCGTACTCCATTTTTCCAGACTCGAGTGCTTCTATTACGAGACCGGCATATGAGACGAGCCGTTCGCGCGAAGAGTTCATGTCGACCCTGAAGCCTTCGTATTCGATACGTGCGAGCCCCCGGCCGATTCCAAGAATCATCCGACCATTGGACATGGTGTCAAGTAACGCTATGTCCTCGGTAATTCTCAGTGGATCATGCCATGGCAAAACAATGACCCCTGTACCTAAGAGAACATCAGGATGTTTGCCTGCCATATAGGAAAGAAATTGCACGGGCTCAGGGCACATTGTGTAGTCATCAAAGTGATGCTCAACAGTCCAAAGAGACTTAAAGCCGAGTTCTACAGCGAGGTCGCATAGACGAAGTTCCTCTGCGTACACCTCCTGGTCGGGTAGCCCATTGAAAGGGTTCTGGAAAGCGACGGTGTATCCGGTATGCATTAGATTTCCCCTATTTTTGTGACACGACAGAAACTACATCGCGCCAGGCTAGCAGACCTCCTAAACCTATTCAGATTTTTTGGTAACCCTCAATGAATTTCAGTTGGCTAGAGGTGTTCGGCGAGAAATTTTAGGTCAGCAGTGACTGCTTGGTTGAATAGGTCTGAGTCTTCGTAAAGCAAACCGAAATGTCCGCCGCCAATACTTTCCCAAACTTTCTCCGCAGAGATACTGTCGAAACATTGTTTGGCGACGCTGGGTGATGCTGCCTCAACTTCATCTTCGGGTGAAACTAGCTAGAGTGTTGGGACCGTGAGTTGGGCGGCGACTACGGGCACTGAAAGTTCTGGACCTTTTCTTATAATAACGTTGACGTCGTTCGACCAGAGTGCACCTGGGCGTTGGCCATCAATTCCGACGTATAGGCGAGCCGCCTCAAAGTTGAGTACAACGGAAGCTTCCGAAGTGGGCAGATCGGCAAATGGAACTGGAATGCTTGCTGCTAGTTCTTCAGCCAAATCGCCTTCAGCCCAGTATCTCTTCATAGCGATGAAGTCACTAGAGTCACCGGCTGGTTCAAGATATTTGTCTCCACACCCCCGGTGTGTGGGCAATGACACCTGTAACTCTTTGGTCGAATGCAGCGACGTAATGTACGGTCGCTCCACCCATACTTTCACCCCATACGGCGACTCGTTCGGTTACGACTCCATCGAGGTTCAGCGTGTGGGTGATCGCGTCGCTAAAGCCGCGAATTTGACGCTACTGGCCAACAGCAAATCTTGGTTCTCCATCAATGGTGCCAAAGTTTCGGTGGTCATAGGCAAACACGTGGTGGCCAGCGCCGGAGAGACGCAGAGCGAAAGCATTAATAGACATGTGTGCGGTAGCGGAGAACCCGTGGGCCATGACGACGAGAGGAGCGTCGGGAGCTACTGATTTGTGGAATCTTCCACGCAGTGTTGCACCTTCAGATTCAAACTCAAGGTATTCCGGTTCAATGGTCATAGCGGTAACTCACAAGTCTGCTTGTCCGGAAGCCTACTTCAGATAGTCAGACAAGCCTATAAAGCAAAGACCTCGTAACTAGATGACTGAGTAAGCCAGCATTGGTCATAGGGTCTTTGGCGGGAAAGAAAAATGAAAGTTGATTAAGCTTTCTCCCATGCACGATTTAGTGATTCGGAACGCGAAAATTATTGATGGTAGCGGAAACGCTGGCTTCGTAGGAGATCTCGCAGCGTCGACTGGCGTAGTAACTCATGTGGGCGAAGTAGACGGCAGATCTCGCCGAGAAATAGATGCTGATGGTCAATTGCTTCTACCCGGTTGGGTGGATATTCATACTCATTACGATGGTCAAGCCACTTGGGACCCTGAGATGTCTCCTTCGTCGTGGCACGGGGTGACAACAACTGTTTTCGGTAACTGCGGCGTCGGATTTGCCCCAGTGAAACGAGGAAGCGAAGAGTTTCTTCTTAACTTGATGGAAGGGGTGGAAGACATCCCCGGCAGTGTCCTCGCTGAAGGAATCGACTTTACGTGGCAAAGCTATCCTGAATATTTAGATGCACTAGAAAGCATGCCGCGGGTGCTCGACGTTGGAAGTCAAATCCCGCATGGCGCACTCAGATTTTTTGTCATGGGCGAGCGAGGTGCTGATCATCAAGAAGTGCCAACTGCAGCCGAGCTTTTACAATTTGAGAAGCTGATTGTCGAAGGCTTTCAAGCAGGAGCTCTTGGTTTCAGTACGAGTCGCACGGCAAAACACAAAGCCGCTGATGGAAGGTTGACCCCTTCGTTGAGTGCAGCAGAACCGGAGCTAGCGGCAATCGCTAACGCCATGAAGCTGGCGGATTCGGGTGTCTTGCAGGTGAATAGTGATTTTGGACCCGGAGAATTCGAGATGCTACGCGAAGCAGCATTGATTTCTGGTCGACCTTTGTCCGCCCTGATTATTCAAGTTGACCACGCTCCGGATCTCTGGCGGGAAACCCTCGCCCAGATTGGAGAGGCGAACGCGCAAGGAATAGTGGCTAATGGACAGGTTGGATGTCGCCCTATAGGGGTTTTGCTTGGCCTAGATGTGACAGTTAACCCATTCGGTAATCATCCGGCATACAAAAAAATTGAACATCTCCCATTAAGTGAACGGGCAGCGCTCCTGCGTACCAACCATGATCTACGAAACAAATTGATTAACGAACGGCCAGTGGACTCTTGGAGCGAATGGATGGACTATGCGCTGACACGAGCATACGATCTGGGCCCTGAGCTTAACTATGAACCGGATCCATCAACCTCAGTTTCTGAGCGTGCACGAGCAATGGGATGCAGCGCGTGGGAACTGGTTCTCAATCTTTTGGCAAGTGAGGGCGGCGATAACCTGCTCCTCTACCCATTTGAGAACTACAGCTCAGGATCTATGAATGAAATTCATGAGATGCTGACAGATCCATACACGATTTGTGGTGTTGGCGACGCTGGTGCTCACGTTGGGACGATTTGTGATGCTTCCTACCCAACGTATCTGCTGACACACTGGGGCCGTGACCGAACCCGAGGAGAAAAGCTTCCCCTGGAATTTTTGGTGAACAAACAGACCCGGCGAACTGCTGAAGTGTATGGATTGAGAGATAGGGGATTGCTTAAACCTGGCTACAAGGCAGACTTCAATGTCGTTGATTTTGAGCAGTTAAGCGTGGGGACTCCCGAACTCATCCGTGATCTCCCCGCTGGCGGAAAGCGTTTAGTGCAACGACCAAGTGGCTACGCCCACACATTCGTCTCCGGTATCGAGGTTGCTTGCGGCGGCGAGGCTACGGGATCGCGACCCGGACGTCTCATAAGAGGTGCACAATCGGACCCGCTGTAACTAGTGGAGATGGTCAGTAATGTGACTTACTGTGATCGCATGATTAGAAGGGTTTTGTTATGCAGTTTAAGCAGGCAATTTGTTTGACATACGTTCTTGTCATAGGCCTGTTTGGGTGTGCTGCGCAAGAAGCAACGACTACTAACCAGCGGGCGCCTGAGCAGGAACATGAGAGCGAGGTTCGGTCTTCGGTTCCACAAGCTGGAGATTCAAATGTTGCCTCGCCAGCAACGACGATGGCCACTCAAGAAAAGATGGATTCGGCTGCGACAACTCTGAATCAGCCGACCGAACCCAATTCAGCGTCGCCTGCTGACGCTCTAAGTCTTTTGTCCACTCCCTTGGTCAATACCAACGATTATTGGGGTGTTCAACCGTTCAATGTTCAGGGAAACCAGCTTGGGATTCAATTCCATAATGGGTTTGACTATTTCACAGATTATGAAGAAGTCGCGGTTCAAGCAGTGTCATCCGGGCGTGTCATGTTCATCGAAATATTTGAAAGACCTCCCGACGGCGCGTTCCAAATTAACTTGGGGTGGCAGGCCCCAAGTGGCGAAGTCATCTCGTATAGCCTTGAGCCGTCTGCAGGGCCCGCTGATGCAACCAAAATTGCCGAACAAAAGGTTCTTGCTCAGAAGATGATGGCGTCGATGACGGTCCAGCCCGGCGACGAGGTCGCTCAGGGACAGTTTCTTGGCTATTTGTATGGTCAAGATGAATGGGCGCACGTGCACATGCACATGACATCGAAGGCCAATAATCAGGGACCAGAAGAGTGGCTGTGCCCTGCCGATTTTATGTCGAAGATGGAAAAATCTGATCTATTGACTAAATCCCTTGTATGGGCGGACCGCCTATACAAGGGGTCCAAAGAGACGCAACTCTGCAACTACTAAGTTGGGCAGAAGTGACAAGTAACTAACTGCAATTCATTTACATCTTGTCTTCTGACGTAATGACCGCGACTATCTACAAGGTGTCTGTAGGTGCTTCATCTCTAATTAGCTGTCGACTGCAAATCAGGGCTAATCTGATGTATATGAAATGGATTATTTTTATTTTCCCGGCCTACATGATCTACCAGAAGTTTGTGCGACGACCTAAAAGTTAAACGACGTCACCTTGATAAGTAGTTGTTGGGTTCGTTAATTTCAGGAGGACTAAATTTCTGGAGTATTTCCTCGTTTAGCTATAACAAAACGAGAAGACCAGCAGCTATGACAACATCAAGATGCCAACATACCAGTCCTAGCCAACGAGGGGTGTACGGAATGAAGTTCGGTTTAATGTCCGCAAATTTGATGGGGAATGTTGAGGGAGCCGCTGTCGGGGAACTCGCTCGGGCAGCGGAAGAGGTTGGGTTCCATTCGATATGGGCCGTGGAACATGCGGTGGTGCCATTGGAGTACGCGTCTACCTATCCCTATGATGATGGCGGTCGTCTATTCAAAGGAGCGAGTCAGCTCGATATTTCTGACCCCTTGATCTGGCTTGCTTTTGCCGCTGCGGTAACTACCAAGATTCGCCTAGCAACAGGAATTCTTATCCTTCCTCAACGCAATCCTCTTATTGCGGCGAAGGAAATTGCCAGTCTTGATCGACTTAGCAACGGACGAATAGATCTCGGCATTGGAGTGGGATGGCTGCGAGAAGAATTCGATGCGTTGGGTGTGCCATTTGAGAAGCGCGGGGCCAGAACAGATGAATACCTCCGTGCTATTCGTGTTCTCTGGTCAGAAACAGAAGCTGAATACCATGGAGAATTCGTTGATTTTGCTCCTGTGTATTGCCAACCCAAACCAACCCAAAGTTCAATACCGATACTTGTAGGAGGCCATTCAGATCGAGCGGCCAGAAGAGCAGGCGAGCTGGGAGATGTGTTTTTCCCAGCAGAACGGCCAGTCGAAACCCTGGTAGCACTTCACTCAGCAGCAAAACAATATGCCGAGGACGCTGGTCGAGACCCTTCAAGCATCGAACTGTGGACATCCTCAAACGGAGATCGGAAACATTTAGAACAACTCATTGGAGTCGGAGTCACTCAGGTCATGGTTCCTCCGCGCCCTGCTGAACAGCTCCAAGATCGATACTCTCAACTCATTGTTGATTACAGCACTACGTGAGGAATCGTGATGTTGTCTTAGCTACTCCCCTAT
>TARA_B110000263_G_scaffold97410_1_pt1 | contig 10283 bp, 10 predicted proteins | sample TARA_B110000263 | Tara Oceans TARA_B110000263 (sample SAMEA4397730) | marine metagenome | biome: Polar Biome; feature: [MES] marine water layer (ENVO:01000295) within the mesopelagic zone...; material: water (ENVO:00002006), including particulate matter (ENVO:01000060) such as......
AAAAAAAATAGCCCCGATATTTTGCGAGGCTATATTGTGAGTTTATATTTCTAGGTTATGATTACAGGAGAAATTAATTGACTCCTATTTATTTCATATCTAAAAATTATGCTACAAAATATCTTGTCTTTTAATGGGATACCATTGTGCATTTCGATTTCGAATACTATTAATTCTATCGACAATAAATCGTCCTCGTCTTCGTCTTCGTTCTCTTGCTATCGTAAACATTATGTTTCCTTTCTATATAATATAAGGCCGGAATATTATTTAATAATTTTTATTATTACAACCTTTTTTATTCGAAAAATAGTTAATCATATATTGAGTCCACTTTCGAAAACCTTTTTTGAAATAATATCATAAATTTTATTACTGTTTAATCTGTTTCAATACTAGGTAGATATTTATTAAATAATTGTAAATGATTGTTTAATAGTATCACCTTTTGAATTAAATTTACGGTTCAGATTATAGTTTTTTTACTGTCCTGAGATAGCCAGATCGATGGCTTTATATATAATTTTAAAATAATACTAAGAATAAATATGATTTCTACGACTAATCTATCTATGCAGTTTGGCTCTGAGCCACTTTTTGAGAATATAACAGTGTCCTTTTCTAATAAAAATAGATACGGTTTAATTGGGGCAAATGGTTCAGGAAAATCAACTTTTATGAAAATTCTTACTAACGAACTTGATGCTAGCTCAGGTACTATCTCGATTGACAAAACCAAAAGACTTGCAAAGCTTAATCAAGACCAGTTTGCGTACGAAGATATAATAGTATCTGACTGTGTTATTATGGGCCATGAATTCCTTTGGAAGGTAAAACAAGAAAGAGATCATCTATATAGCTTACCAAGCATGACCGAAGATCAAGGAATGAGAGTCGCTGATCTAGAGACTGAATTTGGTGAGATGGATGGATACACGGCTGAGTCAGATGCTGAAGAATTATTACTTGGTGTCGGGATCCCGATAGAAGATCATGAAAAACCAATGAGCTCAATAGCTCCTGGGCTAAAACTTAGAGTTCTTCTTGCTCAGGCGCTTTTTGGTGACCCAGGCATTTTATTGCTTGATGAGCCTACTAATAATCTGGATATAAATACAATTCGGTGGCTTGAAAAAACCCTTAGATCCAGGGACTGTACGATGATAGTCATTTCACACGACCGCCATTTTTTAAACAGTATTTGCACTCACATGGCTGATCTTGATTATGGGGAGATCCGTCTATTCCCTGGTAACTATGATGATTTTATGATCGCATCTACACAAGCAAGAGAGACATTGGTCAATGAGAACGCAAAAAAACAAGCAAAAATAAACGAGCTTCAATCTTTCGTAAAAAGATTCTCGGCAAATGCTTCAAAAGCAAAACAGGCAACATCTAGAGCTAATCAGATCAATAAAATTAAATTAGAAGATATTAAAAAAACAAGTCGAGTCTATCCATTTATCAGGTTTAATCAGGGTAAAAAGGTTCACAATAAAGTTGTTGAAGTAGAAAATATTTCGAAATCATACGATAGTATTAGTATTATAAAAAACTTTAGTATAACCATTAACTCTGGAGATCGTATTGCTATAATTGGGGAAAATGGTATCGGAAAAACTACCCTGATTAAGTGCCTAGTAGAAAATTCGTTCGCGGATAAAGGAACCATCCGCTGGTCGGAGAATGTAATTACAGGTTATTTCGCACAAAATCATAGTGAAGAATTTAAATCCAATACTTCTTTGATCAATTGGATGTCGCAATGGATCCACCCAGAGGATGACCTTGAAACAATCCGTGGAACCTTAGGCCGCCTACTATTTTCTCAGGATGATATTAATAAACCTATAAACGTTCTCTCAGGTGGCGAGCAACGGCGTATGCTGTTAGGAAAAATAATTCTTCAGAGAGCTAATGTTATAATCTTAGATGAACCAACAAATCACCTTGATATGGAATCCATAGAGTCTCTAAATCATGCTCTCAGTATTTTCGATGGAACCACAATCTTTGTTAGTCATGACAGAGAGTTTATATCGTCTCTAGCCACAAGAGTACTAGAGATTAAAAGCGATAAAATCATTGAGTACGGTGGTGGCTATGAAAGTTATAGAACTTCAAAAGGTAACAAATAATTTACTCTAATCTTTTTTGAGACATCAATATTTTCTAGGCTCATCTAAATTAAACAGATTTCTATATTCTAGAGATAAGATATGTTAGATATGTTAAAATAGAGGCTACTAAAGATCCTTTTAAGATTATCAAAATTGATTTAGTTTGCTGACTTTTTAGGAAAAGACTATTTCTTTCCTTTTCGTAGTTAAGGCCCATATTCTTGATACCCATAAAAGCGTATACGATGCATGTTTTGTCTAATGTCTCAAAGAGAACGACTCCAGTACCAAACGCTGGAAAGAAAATCAAAAACGCCAACTGTTGAAAATTGAAATATAAGATAACAAAAATCGTTGTGAGAGTTGCTACCATACCCAAAAGAGTAAAGTTTCTTCTCATTCTGATTTCTTTAACCCCAATATTTGGACAAGCTTCCACTTAGTTTAATTTACAAAAATTCAGCTTATTATTTCTGTGCGTTTTGTTTTCGTGAGTATGCTAGCTATAAAAAAAGGTTAACGTGATATTCTAAAACCAAAATGATCGTTTCCCTTAAATTTTTCATCTTTCGCTCTTGCTGAAGATTTTAAGGTAGTTTGATGATAGTTCCAGGAGCCTCCTCTTCTAACTTTAAGTCCTGAATCTAAGGTGTTAACAGGATCCGTAGAGTCATTAGAATTATTATAATAATCAGCGTCATACCAATCTTCAGTCCATTCCCATACATTACCCGCCATATTATACAAACCAAAGGGATTTGCTTCATTCAATCTTACATCGAGAACATGACCTCTTGAAGGATTCTCTGTTAAATAGTTCCAATTAGCACTGGAACCGTCTCCGATGACATCTCCATTGGCAGTGGCATATATAAAGTCTGCACCACCTTGTGCAGCAAATTCCCATTGTGCTTCGGTAGGTAGGTCCACATCGTAAAATAATGTGAAAGCTTTAGCACCATACCATTTGACAAAGGATGCAGGCCAATGACTAACCTCTAACAGAGTAGGCAGATTATTCGGGTAATCCTCCAACTCTTCCCAGCTATTATAATCATTTAATAGAACAGACGTGTCGTACTGGTGTGACGTGTTCGAGTAATTATAATAATCTGTCAGTTCGAGCCAATTAAAATCATTTGTGCTTCTAGGGTCTTTGATATAAAACCATTGGCTCTCTATATTAAATTCATCATACCCTATATACGCAATATTAAGAGGGTTCTCCGGCTCTATAGCACCGGTAAATGAATCACCGTCTCCATCTGCATTATCATGGTCTTTCATAACCCTAGTCCCGCTCAAATTATAAAGGGCCATATCCCTATATTCTTCAGGAGATAATTCTGTGCCGAATACTAACGTGTCGCCCATATTTGGCCCAATTTCAGTTTCTACCCTAACTTCCAATAAACCTAAAGAAAAGGCCCCATTTAAAAAATGACCATACTGCTCATTAGTAATCTCTGTCTCACTCATTTCAAAGGAGCTTAACGTCACCTGGTGTTCAAAAGCATCATAGCTTCCTGGTGGTCCCTGGTAAGTATTTTCACTCTCCCCCATTGTGATGGTACCACCAAGTATGTTTTTAAAGACGATACTATGATGAAGCATTATTAAACCTTCCTCTTGCCAGCAGTCCGTTGCAATACAGTCTACTGTCGCGCATATGTCAAAAATATTTAAATAACCATCCTCATTGAAGTCGCACTGAGAACCATCAAAACAATTTAATAAAACACAGGCTGCTTCTTCTAGGATATCTAAAGAGTCTAAATATCCGTCACTATTAAAATCACATTGAGAATGAATCACATTTAGAAAAAATATGATATTTATAAATCTATTAATTATATTATTTAACTATTATTATATAATGTATTGGTTTAAATATATCATTTACAGAATAAGGATATAATAGGACCGTTTTTTTGTTTGTCTGTTGGCTCCAGCTTTAATGGTAAAAAGAAATAAGGTGGACTGTTAATCGTGACCTCTCTCTGAAGGATCGTTAACATCTTTACCAAATAGCGGGTTGAGTTCTTTTTTTGTAGTCAAACGTTTCTCTTCAAGCTTCTTTGACTGACCATCGACTTCATTTAATGTTGGGTTTCTCTCTTTATTTATAGGATTTTTTTTACTACTCATGATTGACTGTTTAAATTTACAAAAATTCACTCACCGGCGCCTCTATAGAGTGTATATAAAAAAATTGTGAATTAAAATAAGCTCTACTTATGGTTTTGGTGTAACTATAATACTGACAACTGGGTGTTTGAATGGCTCTATTAGCGCATTCATAACCTCGAATTCTAGCTCAAATTTTCTTTTTTTATTAATTGTTCTAACGTCCAAAATAGCACTGCTATTTGGAGAGATTGTAACAAGGTCTGTTGTATTATAAAAATCGTACTGGCTCTGATTTCTAAGAATATATGGAGCATCTGAGTTATTCGATATAACTACATGTGCAACCGTAGAGTTTTTAATATAATGTGCCGATTTAACGTTTAGACAAGTATTGATGAGTGGAACAAGAAAATCAGTCTTTCCAATTAATTTTTTATTAAACCAGACAACTGTACGACCCTTCCTTAAAGCATTTTTTAATCCATACTCTGTCTTATCTCTTGAAAATACTAGGGTGACTGGGCGGTGTCCGCCTGAGGGAATTTTATATTGCCAGTCAACTATACCGTGAATATCTGAGGTACCTAATATTGTGAGGTCGTGGTCCAATGCTAATTGGAAAGCCTCGTTAGAATAGGTAGTATCGTTTACAATCTCTATACCCTCAATTAATCCATCCTCAATCAGTTTTAAATTAAGCTCGTTTAATGGTACCCCTCCGTCAGGAGATTGGTTTGTCCAGTAGGGGTGGTTCCAAAAAATAAAAGCGTCTTGTCTTCGCGCCTCTAGGAAAACGTCAATCGGATCTTCAACGATCAACTTATTCGCATCTTTTATAAAAATAGCATTAGCATGCCCTGGTGGCATTTCACGAGTGATTTCTGAGCCATTAACAACCATGATATCTAAATCTCTTGCAAAATATTTATGATACTCGAAAGAACGATTTCTATCAGGGTTAGGTATGTCATCTTTCCAGGGTTGATATTCAAGATGTTCTGTGACAGCTATTACATCTAGGCCATCCTTTTTAGCCTCTTCTACTCGTATATCAGGCCAAACACTTCCATCAGAGAATACAGAGTGCATATGTAGATCGCAGACCAGTGTTTTAAAGCCTTTAAGGTCAGGAAAGTTAATTTTACGGTTTGAAACAGGTTCGTGTGATTTTAAAACACTAACAAAAACAAGGTAATAGATAATAATCCGGATTAAATATTTTCCCATACATAAATCTACAAAAGATTACCTAGTAATGTGTGTGTTCCTTAAGAAGAAAAAAAAGTAATTACTAATCTAATTATCTTTAAAGCTATTTTACCATCATAGAAACTGAGTCAAAGCTTGCGTCGTTTTCTATAGGCTCAATCTCTAAAATACTTGCGATGAGCTCATATGTGTGAATATTGCTGAATGACCCTACCGTAAGACCGTTTTTGAAGGCTGGTCCATGAGCGATAAAAATACCATGCATAGATTTATTAATCGGGTCATATCCATGAGCCCCTCCTCTAAAGGAATTCGGATGATCATTATAATAGTCATGATTTGATATTGACCAGCCATCCTCGGCTATGCAAATAATAGGAGGAATCCGACGATGGTTTTTGAAGTGAAGTCGTTCGGGAATATTTTCTTTTCTATAAACAGACATTTGTGGATGAGCATTCTCAAGAGAATTATAAACACTATCTACAATTTCATCCGCTGGTAATATCATCGCAACCGGTGACCATTCAATCATTCTAACATCATTAATATTAATATAATCATCTAAAAAAATGACCCTATCGCGACTGAGGCCTGTCATACCATGATCTGAGGTAATAATAATATTGATATCCTTAAGAATGTCCCTCTCCTTTAGACCATTTATTAATAAACCAATGGAATCATCTAGTCCCTTAATAATTGAACTCATTTCCATCGCATCTGGTCCATAATTGTGGCCCCAGCTGTCTGCATCGCTAAAGTATAAGGTCATAAAGACAGGTCGATTAAATTTTGGTAGATCTATCCAATCAAGGATCTTTTGGACACGATTTTCATTTGTAATTCCACCATCGTATACACCGTAATAGGATGGCCTTATTCCATTAATCTCTGCCTCTGAACCTGGCCAGAAATATGTCCCTGTGATTTTACCCTGTTTTTCCGCCGTTACCCAAATTGGATCGGCATCATACCACCTACCTTCTTGAACAGGGGCACTGTTTTCTCCGATGTAGTAATCTGCATCCCATTCTGGGTCATACATATCATTAGATAGGATACCATGGTTCTCAGGATAACTACCAGTAACAATAGACAAATGATTGGGAAATGTTTTTGATGGAAATACAGGAATAAATGACTCTGAGTTCACACCATTCTCTAATAAAATATCAAGGTTAGGCGTATCTGCTTTATTGCGGTAATCCCATCTAAATCCATCGAGAGAAATAAGAATAACAGTAGGCGCAAAATCATTGTCTACGGAATCTTCTTTAGCGCAAGAAGTAATAATGCATAATAAAAAGATGATTATAAATTTCTTATACATCTGTATATAATTATATACAGAAAGAGTATAAACTATTCTTCCTCATCTGATACTGGTTCAGTTTCATCCCAAAAGCCAATAGCTACGACAATAAATATAACTGTCACTATGAATACAATAATACGTCCATCTAAAAGCCAATTGATACTTAACAAAAATACCGGAACCAATAATGCAAGTTGATTACTATACTTTTTTAGAAAGTCTATCATAACAAGAATCTACAAAACTTTACCCTACAATGATTGTGGGGCTTAATTTAAAAACTAAAAAATGAGGAATATGAAGGAGAATTATTTGAAAATCACGAGCTTCAGTCTTTTATCTTTTGTGTATTTGATGGCATCCTTAATTGATTGGGATGATTGGTAAGAAAGCCTGACTAAACCTAAGCCATGACTGAGATACATATAGGTAGGGTTATCACCCGCTAAGTTTAATTGTGGTAATTGACTCCATCGTTGCAGCCTGTCATCATTTTCTGGACGTTCTATAAATGCTAAAACACCACCATTATCCATTACTCCTTGAGTTATCTCAGGTACTTTTAAGGATTGATTCCCATATAATGAATCATCTGATACAAAGTCCATATCACCCAACTTTACGAATACCATTGAAGATGAATCATTATCTTTATCTTCACAACCAATATAAAAAGCGAACATTGGTATAAGGAATAAACTAAAATATTTTTTCATATTTCCTCCGTTATATCAATGATATATTAGTAATTATAAAGAAACAATACACCCCATAATACGCCGTAAAGCCAAAAATTTATTTTGAAGATTTAATTTTTAATTTGATGGGGTCTTGATTCTTTTATAACGATCATCACTACTCAGTCGATGAGTAAAATGTTATTTTCCGTTGGCTCTTTTTCTTCATCAATACCTTAATCGCAACTTTAGCTCAGTCAGTTACATAAATTTCTGCAGATATCCTCTACCAATGAAAAAATAGCACCAATATTAAAGTTATATTAATTTCACTCTCTCTTTTGAATCATTCTATAAAAATATTTTTCATCATCTAAAATATTCATTGTGTGCAAATATTGTTCATATTGATCATCAATAAATTTAATAGAATCAGCTCTTTGTTTTTGATCTTTTAAATCTTTAGTAATTCTTTCTTTTGCTACTTTTGGCAAACAAGAGAATATAACCATGTCTATCACAAATTCATGTTTACACATATTCTTTATTGATTGTAAAAATGATATTCTATATTTACTATCTACTAAAGTTGCACCGAAATAAACGGTATCATAGGCACCAAATAATTTAGAGATTCTCTTAGCTGCTGTATTAAATATTAGTCGTTCCTGAGATATGTCATCAATATTGTTAAGTAACTCTATTCTTAAATCATCTGTTTCAACTACTGGATTTTTATTATTAAGCCAGGTACTTTTGCCACTTCCCGTTATTCCTAATGTTACAACTAATTTTTTCATGTTATTTCCTGTTGGTAAAACTTTTTATAGAAATATGGGTTAATAAAAATTTAAGTGGATGTTTTCTCATACTTTCCAAATCTACAAAAAATTACCCTACAATTTGTGTGACCTATAAACGAAAAATTCGCCATTTCAGGGCATAGAAGGAAGAATTCTCTCCCCGTTGATATATTATTCCTCGACTCGAAAGTAAATGAAAAGGTGATAAATAAAAAAAGGAATAATCGTGTTATAATACACTTAATCATTACGAAATCAACCCAACCTCTCACGTGGTTCTAATGATTTACAATGAACGACATCAACCTAACGTGTTAGCCGATAGATTAATATGGTCGCACGCGTTGTAGTCTTTGGAAAAGATGTTAAATCTAATCCTTCTTTTTCAGAGTGTTCTCCAAATCCATCGGGACCCATCCCCGCTAAGGAAGCATCTACGTGTGGTGCCACAAAAGAAATATCTGCTGCTCCACGTTTCCCCGGATCTAGAGGTTCCAGTTTACCATACCCAAGATCCACATTGACAGATTCTAATTTATCCAACAGTGCATAATTTTCCTTTGTTGGTTCCATTGGCGGGTAACTTGTTTTGAATTCGATTGTTGCGGTTGTGCCAGGAAGATTTTGAGAAGCTATATCTTTCATCCGTGCCATGGCCCTACCTAATTGTTCTTTTGATATTGCCCTGATACCACCATGAATTGTTGCATCCTGAGAGACGACATTTGTTTTACCGAAGTTTGTACCACGTGCTGTTATAGGATCATAGTCTACATCTGTTCCACCAATAATTATTCCTGGATTAAATGACAGATATTTCTCTCCCACAAGTTTTTCACGAAAAGCATTCACAATACGAGCTGCTTCGAATATGGCTCCATATCCTAATTTATCTTTAAAAATTTGGGAAGAATGTCCTTGAATGCCTGTGGTTTTCAATATCCACGATGAAGAACTACGTCTTGCCACGGTTCCCGTATTCAGTCCATGAGCCCCTTCAAATCCTAGTCCAATATTGGCCCACTTTCCTGCTTCGATTAATTCCTTGCGGACTATTGACGGGTGGCCACCTGTTTTTTCTTCATCACCAATAAACACAAGCGTTAGGTCCATGTCTTTTAGGACGCCTATATTATCCAAGGCTTTCATGGCATAGATCATGGATACATCACCCGCTTTCATATCAGCAACCCCTGGTCCGTATGCAGTGTTACCAACTCGTGTAAATTTTTGGAATTGATGATCAAGCTCAAATACCGTGTCCAAATGACCAATCAAAACAATTTTTTTCCCCTTGCCGCCACGCATTTCCGCAAAAAGATGCCCGGAACGTTTGATAGTGTCAGGGTAAGTCACCCAGTATGTATTAAACCCAAGCTTGTCTAGTTTATTCTGAAATATTTTCCCGACAGTTTTATTGCCATCAATATTGAGTGTTCCGCTATTGATATTCACTACTTTTTCAATCAGGTCTATGGCTTCTTCCATATGCTTATCAATATATTTTTGTATTGTTTTTTCAGTCTCTCTTAGCTCACCTGAAAAAACCAACGAAACAAAAAGTAAACCGGTTAATATTATTTTCATCTTTTATCCTTTTTTTAGTAAATATTTGTTCATAAATATTTTTTCTATCCAATTATAAAAAATTACCATTCTTAAATCTAACCATTATCCGACAACTAAAAAAACCACCCTTCGGGTTATGAGACTCACGCATCTTTTTCTATTTTAAATTGACTGGATGGCAAATGAATGTAAAATTATCCCATAAACATCAAGGCTCACGGTTAAGTGGGACGTGATATTGTAAAAAGGAGAGAATTTATTTCACCAAAACCATCTTCTCATTCTGCTTAAACTCCTCTGGCTTGTATTGTATAAAGATATAATCCTGCGGATACTGGCTCATTTCTATCATGAGTAGCATTCCATTAACTATCCTTATATCCTTCTGTTTGTCACCTATTTAAAATCGTTTTTCACGTATTTTAAATATTGTCAAACAATATTATTAAATCAA
>TARA_B110000263_G_scaffold242164_1_pt1 | contig 10273 bp, 23 predicted proteins | sample TARA_B110000263 | Tara Oceans TARA_B110000263 (sample SAMEA4397730) | marine metagenome | biome: Polar Biome; feature: [MES] marine water layer (ENVO:01000295) within the mesopelagic zone...; material: water (ENVO:00002006), including particulate matter (ENVO:01000060) such...
ATCCTTGATCCCAGAGTCAGGCGACAGATGGGAGATCGTCAAGTGAAGTGCGGCTTTTGCGGGTTACCTTGCCACCCCGAGGAGGGGGACGAGGAAGTCCCGGTACCGAACAACAAGAAAATGATGTGGGTACACAAGATGTGCCACACGCAGTTTCTAGCAGACCGTTGGTCAGATGAGGTTGACCGTCGGATAGATAACACTGCTGCTACGGGTTGAGAGCTTGCTATCCGCCACCGTTGTAAGAAGCGTACTTGCTTTTCGACTTTTTTGTGGATTAGCACTATCACGATAGGATAAATGATGTCGATGAATGGTTTGCCTGATCCTTTTGTGTGTGCCAAGTGCGGCAGCCCCGTTACTAGGTCCAGCTCTAACACGCTTCGGCTAGTGAAGGCGTGGGTCAAGGGGGATGGTAAAGCCATTCAGCACGTCGAAAGTGATCAGTGGAAGTATCTTCACGATTGGTGTTTGCGGGGCTACCTCGATGGAGGGATGGAAACCCTTAGCCTTTTTGAGTGAGTGCGTGGTTGTAATCGTTTCGTAACAATAAATGTGGCCGAATAGTTGCGTTTGTTGCTTATTACGGATAGGATGCATTTTATAACCACTCACCAAGGGGGTGAAAATGAAAACAGTGTATTATCCACGGAGGCCCAAAGAGACTCCGGGAGAACGTCAAGAACGCAAAATCGCGGAAGCGAGGGAGCGTGGCGACCAACTCCCAGTCCTCTCTGGACTCTGGAACGACTTGATGGGCAGATAGCGCCCACCTTCGTTCCCTAACCCATCCACCTAACCGATTTGCCTCCGCATGCGACGCGGGGGCTTTCGCCTTTTTGGTGAGCTGTCGCCTGGGAGCCCCGCTAGCGCATCTAATAAATAATAATAAATGTTGCTTGACGCTTGCTTTTGTTGTCCATTATGGCTATAGTCCTGTTTATGGAAAACATTAAGGCTAAAGACCTAAAGCGCGGAATGATAGTCCGGCTCAAAGAACGGCAAGTCACTTCGATGTCTCTGGGCGGCGGCAACCAGCGCAAGAACTGGATTGGCGGCGAAGTCAAGAAGCGAGAATTCATCGGCAACAGTCGGATAAAGGTTACGTTCAAAAAAGGCACCGAGCTTTACGGCAGCCACTCCGTCGATAAGCACGGGCACGAACGATACATCCCGTGGTCTAGCCACAACACCGATGCCTACGAACCAGTATGGGAGGAGGCTGATGAAAGAGGACGATTCAGCTATTCAGGATAAGGAGGCAAGGTGAGTTGCCCGAGGTTGCGCATCGTGCGCATTACCGTTAGGCTTCCATTATGAGCAAATACCCAAAATACAAAACCATCCGCAAGGATAGGTTCGGGATGACCATTGTCGAAGAAATCACTGACACCAGTGAGGATGCCCGCGCCTACTACGGGGAGAACCCCGACATCTGGCGGGAGCACTACAACGAAGGACGGGAGTCCAACTAATGAGCCAAATATTAACTGACAAACCTTCATGGGCCAAAACGGTCGATCCGCTGGGTCGCCCATGCAAATACCCGTGGCACAAATGGTTTGACGGACAGACCCACCTGTTGGTGCGTCGTCCAGAAACCGGGACTGTCTACGGGGACATCACAGCTGCCACCCGGGCGATCTACGCCATAGGCGATTACGAAACCGAAAGCCGGTTCTTTCGCCACACTGTTATCCGGGCAGCCGAAAAGCGAGACAAGAGCGTTGAAGTGATCTGGCGCAACGGCCACAACTTCGAAGACGGATGCGATCGCATGATCGTGACCGCTCGTGAGAAGGCGCCGCCCCTTGATACCCGACTCCTGACATAAAGGACCACGACATGAAGGACCATCTGGAATTGGCAGAACTGCTTGCCGAGGACATCACCGACAATATCCTGCCCGACCCGGTAACCTCATTCGACATCTTGGACATCTGCGCCATCTACGGGATCATCCTGACCCGTGATGCAAGAGGAGAGGCAGGGCTCGCCTACGCCAAAGCACTCGTCGGCGACGCCGTGCTGTAGACTGGTAATACGGCGAACCGGTCAACTTCTCGGAGTCGATCAAAGAGAACCCTCACTTCGGTGGGGGTTTTCTGCTTTTTGGTGAGCTGCAGCTGTGCAGCCCCGATACTTTGTTGTAGACTGTAAGGCATGAGCATCCCAGATCCTAACGATAACGATATGACCCGAGAGGACAACTCTCGACCGATTACTTCTCCGGCGCCGCCTGTCGAACCGCCCGGCCCTTTGCCTCCTTCTGCCTGAGCTGCAGATCAGAGCCCCGCTCCTCGTGTAAAATGATTACATGAGTAATGAAGGGGAGGAGAGCCCACCCGACGAACCCATCGGTAAAACCGAAGCCGAACTGAATGGCTTGGGTCGTCAAATGACGGTAGGTGAAAGGATCGTCAAAGCGGTGATGGGGCAAAGACCCCGATGTGCTGGCTGCCGCAAATAGCGGGACTCGGCGAGGAGCTCCTCAAACACGTTGTCGTTGTCAGTTATAAAGGATAAGATTGTCGCTATGAGGAAGAAGGACCGTACCCCGATTGGCAAGACCAGTCGCCGCATCGCCAAGGAGGACTTGAAGTCCATCCGACGGGCGAGCCGCGACGCACAGGTCAACGCCCTGCGAGAAGGCCGGAAGTGCCGTGCCGCAACTTTTGTTGATCGCAAGAAAGAGGGAAATCGAACCATCTGCCGCGACAAGATCCGACACTGGACTGGCTAACCCAACCGTGTGCTTCATTACCTCAACGAACGAGGGAGAAGCCAATGGAGTTCAACATAACGCTTGACTTGCACAGTGGATGGGTATTAATCTGCGTGGCAGCTTTACTATCCGCCATGGCAGTACTGTTGTGGTATCGCAAGAAGGGGAGTCAGAAATACAAATGACAGTTTCAACCGGTTCGCAAAACTCGTCCGAAACAACCGCTGGCTTTGATAAAACTGGCAGACGGGACATCGTGGAGCGGGGCATCCAAGAGCTCAACCCGGAGGCACTGTTCATGGATGGCCTAGATGACGCCATCATTGGCATCGGAAACCAGTATTCGCATCCACCTGTTGTCGTTTATGACGAAGGCCGAATCATCGCATGTCTGACGATCGACCAAGGTTTCTCTTACGAGGAAGCATGGGAGTGGTACGGCTTCAACATTGCTGGTGCTTGGGTGGGCGAGAATACGCCAATCATTGTGGTGGGACTTGATGCTCTGGAGGAGCAGTTGTAAGTGTCATAATGATTTTATGACCGACTCTTCCTCCACCGTATCAAATAGTGGGGTAATCCCTGATGTGGTTGATGAACCCGTTGAGGATTTGGACTTTTGGGAACATTCCGCAAACTTGGCTGAAGCCGGGGCTTTAGAGAGCTCTCTAGGTTTCATTTCACTCGGTCCAACTTGGTAATAACGGTTATTATCTTGACTGATGGGTCAGCCAGCTAGGGGAGGGAAAACCCAGATCCCCTTCGAAATCTTGCGAAAGCCAACAGCGGGGCCGCCGAACAACCCCCGCTGGCTGCGGGGGCTGAGAGGGGGCCTAGTCGCCCAGTGGCTCGTAGCCCTTGGCCTTGAGCCAAGCTCTGTGCTCAGCCTCGGCCTGGGCGATGAGCCACTTCGGCTTGCGAGGCCGGTCGTCGGCGCCGCATGCCGAGTAGTACTCCTCACTCGGGTAGGTCATAGTCTCACCCCCTCCCCTTCTCGATGTTTGCCCGTCGTTCATACTCTCAGTTTAATCATTATGTTTACTTGACGCAACCTCTCAATGTGACAAAAACGTTACGAAAGAAAAGGGGCTCCCGAGAGCCCCGGAACTGAAGTACCAGACAAGGTTCCCAAGAAAGCGGAATATAACTCGAATCGAGTAACCCCACCAATAACCCGACTTCGCTTTACGGTGGCGGAAAGGAACTTGGAGCTCAGCTGCGGGGCCGCCGGGCAGGGCTTTTGATCAAAAGAAAGTCAAGAGATGTTGCGTAAAAGGTTGCGTTGACCGTTCATTACGGCTAGGGTGTTTCTTATGAGCAACACATTAGTTCGGACGACCGACTGGAAAGGCTACCGCTCTCTGACAGACGATCAGAAGACCCGGTACAACCAGTTTAAGTTCATCGCCAATCTGCGGCTCGCCATCTGGATGAAGCCACTAGAAGAAGAGGGGTGCTGACATGGGCATGGATGTCTACGGCAAAGAGCCGACAAACGAGACTGGCGCATACTTCCGTCGGAACGTTTGGGGATGGCGACCACTCTGGGGATGCGTCGAAGACATGGCCCCCGAGATTGCCGAAAAAGTTGAGTCGCCACAACATAACGACGGCGACGGGCTGGGAGCAGAAGACTCAATCGCTCTTGGTCAAGCCCTACACAGAGCAGTCTTAAACGGTCGAGTCAAAACATGGATCGAGGAGTTCCGAACCTCACAAGCCGCTCTGCCGATGGAGGACTGCCCGATCTGCGACAACACAGGCATCCGCACCGACGAGACTGGCGTCCAAATGGGACAGCACGACAAGGTGTTGGACCGTGAGGTAGCCGCCATTGTCGGACGAGAGTTCGGCTGGTGCAACGGCTGCAACGGACTAGGCAAGAGAGTGTCCATCTTCGCTTCATACGGAGTCGAAGAGGGATGCGTAACAGAGTTCGCAGACTTTCTCATCCACTCAGGCGGATTCGAGATCTGCTAACAGAACGGAGAGGCATGACAAGGGAACTGAAAACCAAAGCAGAAGATCAGCCGAAGCGACCCGAAGCGTGGGCGTGGGCAGAGCGCGAGGTTGCCCGACAGGGAGCCCCGGAGTTAGCTCCGCAGTTCATTCAGGCTTGGGATTACGCACGGAATAACTTTTTCATGATTGACCACATGACACTGGAGCGTCAGATGGTGTACGTCAACATGATGGTGACCGACGAGTGGGACAACAGTAAGCGAGATTTGCGTCATCAGGGCTACAGGACTACACCCGCAGTGTTTCCCAACGGCAATGAGGGTGCTGACTGGCGAGAGATCCCTCGTCTGGTGAACCAGTTGTGCAGAAGTCATCTGTTCTGGGATGGAAGAATCGAGGAGTTCTGTATTGAGTTCCTACGGATTCATCCCTTCGCAGACGGGAATGGTCGGACTGCAGCCATTCTCCTGAATCGGAGGACACACCATCGAGACTTCATTTCTGTTCCTACTGTTGACGGATGGATCGAGGACGCTAGGGTCTAAGCATGAACTTGGGACGCAGCCCACGTCAGTACATCGTGCTGGGATACAACGATCTGGATCACCAGTCTCACCAGTGGTACATCACTGACAGCCTGCAAGAAGCTTTGTCTCTCACATCAAAATGGGAGGCAAGGTTTCTTCAGGTTCAGATTCGCTGGATCGGCGACGTGGTGAACAACCCGTTGGCGGATGAATCGGACAGGGTTGACCTTGCCTGAGACCGACCTGTTCCTCTTCGATAGCAGAGAACTGGCGATCGACTTTCCGTATGTCGCAGAGCAGGTGGCAGAGGTCAAGCAGATCGCTGGCGCAAAGTGGGATAGACGCAACAAACTGTGGCGCTTCCCAATGTCTGCGGTAACTGAAGTACGGGGCTTCGCTGCAGCTCACGGTTACACCATCTCGAATGAGGTGTTGTTGTTTAACCCGCCCAAGCACAAGAACGACGGATCGTCAGTGACGTTGGGGGACGACGGCTACATCCACATGGCGTTCGGGTATGACCGTGTGAAGATCGAGTCGGTGAAGCAGATCCCCGGCGTCACATGGGACAACAAGACGATGGCGTGGAGAGCGCCGTTGACTTCAGTTGAGGAAGCGCTGAGATGGGCCGAAATCTTCGGAATCCCTGTTCACCCGCAGGTGCAGGTGGAAGGCGAGTCGGTCAAAGCGCAACTGGGTGCACTTCTCGATGCAAGTCGCGCTACTGATGCTGAACTAGAGGTAGCGGGGCTCCAAGCTGAGCTCTTCCCGTATCAGAAGGCGGGGATCAACTATGCGGTCGCAGCGGAACGATGTTTCGTGGCCGACGAAATGGGCCTAGGCAAAACGCTGCAGGGGATAGCGGCTTTGGAAATTTTGCACGCTTACCCGGCAGTAGTCGTGTGTCCCCCAAACCTCGTTCTGAACTGGGAGAGCGAGTATTCCCGCTTTTTGCCGCATCGGAGCACCGCAGTGGTGGCGAACCGCAAAGAGTTCCCTACTGACTATGAGGTAGTCATTGTAGGTTATAGCAACGTTAGCACATGGGAGCGACAGTTGTCAAGGCACAACGGCTACATATTCGATGAAAGCCATTACGCCAAAACCAAGACCTCGCAAAGAACGAAGGCTTGTAAGAAGATAGCTAAGAGCTCACCGGAGGCCCCGGTCTTCATGCTCACAGGCACACCCATCACGAACAGGCCCATGGAATACGCAGCCCAACTGGACATCATCGGACAGCTCGACAAGTTCGGTGGAGAGTGGGGCTTTTACCGCAGGTATTGCGGAGCGTTCAAAGACAAGTGGGGGCAGTGGCATCTGGAGGGGCATTCCAATCTTGATGAACTCAACGACAAGTTGCGCTCCACCTGCTACATCCGTCGTACCAAGGACGAGGTAATGAAAGAGTTGCCTCCCGTTCTGCACGATCCGGTTGTTGTTGACGGGACTGTCGCAGCTATGAAGGAGTACAGGAAGGCTGAGGCTGACATCGTTCAGTACCTTGTTGATCGAGCAAAGGCCATCGCCCGAGAGTTGGGGGAACCCGTGGGGTCGGCAGCGGTACAGGCAAGGTTCCGTGCTGAATCGAACCAGCATCTTGTGAAGCTGTCGGTTCTGAGGAGATTGGCAGCGAAGGCGAAGATGTCGTTTGCGGAAGAGTGGATCACGCAAAGGGTTGAAGAAGGTCGAAAGGTCGTGGTTGCCGCACACCACAGGGACATCGTGGATGAGATTGCCAATCGACACGGAGGACTCAAGATCCAAGGAGGGATGTCCGTCCAAGCGGTCGAAGAGGCGAAGCGTCGTTTCCAAGAAGAATCGGTTGAGGAGGCTCCGGTGATTGTCTTGAGCATCCAAGCGGCCAAGACGGGTCACACGTTGACAGCAGCGCAAGACATCCTGTTCGTTGAGCAACCATGGACGCCTGCCGATGTTGACCAAACCTACTCACGGCTACATCGCATCGGACAGCAGGGGTCGGTGACGGCGACGTACATGCTGGCCTCCGACACGGTGGATCAAGACATTTATGACCTGATTGAAGCGAAGCGAGTGGTTGTCGATCTGGCAACCGAGGGAGAACTTGGGGACCAGGAGCTCCTAAGTCCCGCTGTGGCACTCGTTGAGAATCTGCTGAATCAAAGGATTGTTGCCTAAGGGTTGTGTTGTCTTTTCATTTCGGGTAGGGTTGCCCTTGTGAGTACAGAACTGACTCCCAGACTGAAACTGGCGATCGGCAGAGACACTGCGGCCCTACGAGAGTGGGTCAAGAGTGAGCTGGGTCGTGGGTACATGGACTGGTGGATGACTGAAGTCGATCTGCAGGGGCGTTGGGCAGCCGCCGCCTCTCCCGGCAAGGGTGGTCCGTGTCGTGCCGGGCTGTCCGGAGGGATGGCTAGGTCCGTCGCTAAGGCTGCTCCTCGTGCTTACAGTAAGGCTCTTCACGGACGCATGTACTACGTCACTCCGGAGATGGGGGATCAGGCAGCCCGACGGATGGTTCGCCGAACTCAGGCATTTATCGAACCGCATGAGTTGGTCACTCCGTCTGGCATCGTGTGGTTACCCGTAACGGATGACCTGAACTTTCAGAAGCAGGAGTCCCCCACTCTGCAAGAGGACATTACGCCCGCTATCGCATGGCATTTAGATGGAGACAAGATCACGATTTTCTGGATCTGCGATGGCTCATGGAACCACGCAAGCAACTCGATCAAATGGTTGGGTGGCGATGCGTTCTGGTCAGACCACGAGTTTGTAATAGACGAAGAAGATTCCATGTTGATGAACCGCAAGGTGATTGAAGCTCCTCCCGGCATCACGGGAAATACTGAGTTTGAACAGATCATGGACTTGGCTGTCAATAACGCCGAGAGATGGCAGGTCTGGATGTCGGAAGCGCAGGAAGCTTGGAAGAACGTGCCAGAAGATCAGTTGCCGGAAAGGATGGCTGACAGAAGGTCAAGTAGCGGACCCCAGCGTCTGATCCCATACCATTTCTGGTCACCACATGTAAACGTCTCTGAGGACGGTGCAACACGACAGGCCGAACAGGCGCTGCCACTGTTGCGTCCAGATCAGCCCGGCGCTCCTGCAGCGGACGAGTTCGGTGAAGATCACCGGTTGTGGCGAAACGAGAACGGCACGTCAACACGAATGCCTTTCCCTGCTGGACCGGAGACTGAAGAGGAGATTACCGAACGCACTGCCAAACAGTGGACGATGATTGCCTTCGCCTGCGAGATCATCCGGATGTTGGGTGAGGACTACCTGTACGCAGAAGATGTCTACCCGTCGATGGGAGCTCCCCGCCACGTTCAGCGAGGACTCCAGAAGCGGGGAATAGAGAAGGACACTGCCCTTCGTGTTTACACGTTGCGTAAGCCCGTGGAAGAGGGACTACGTCGTGAGGGTCGGTACCTGAGCCGTGGCCCATTGACGACTCGCCATCATAGGCAGTCTCACTGGAGGGGCAATCAGGGCAAGGCGGGCGACCGCACTTGCAGGCATGAGTACCGTGCCCATAAGGACGAGTACGACTGGCGCATCTGCGATGAGTGTGGCCGAGTTGAGCATCGGGTCATAGACACTGACGTTGGACCGGAACATGCGCCATTTATCAAAGATCGATCGATTGGAGTGTTGCGACGATGAAGGACCGCACCGTGGACAACCGTGTCTGGAGCACCTCGCACCAGCCTGCATGCCCAGTGCCGGAGCATCTTGACGACACACCCGAAGATTGCCTGTTCGATGAGGAGGAAGCATGACTCCGAATGATTGGTACCGATGCGACAGGTGTGACACGCCAACCCGACCAGAGTTCTTGGACATGCCAGAGTTCGTAACCCAATTGCGGGGCGGATTACACCTCGATGTTGCTGGTTATGACGGAGGGTTCTATGACTCGCTGGCTTTCATGGGGCATCCACCCGTAAGCGTTCATCTGTGCCATGACTGTTGTTTGTGGTTGGTTAGGGAGATCCCGAAGTTGTCCAAAGAGTCAAAGGGTGGACATCCGGTTGACTTGATGGACGCAACTGACGAGAATCCGTGTTGCGAGTTTGCGTGGAGTCCGACTCCGGTTGAGGCCATCGTGCACAGCCAACCTGACCTGAACGATGTAATGAGACGAGGAGAAGAAACCCGTGGCTAGCGAGAGTCATGCGTATTGGGATCGAAGCAAAGAGTGTCCCGGTTGTCGAAGCATCGACAAGATCCGTTCGGAGATCGAAATAACTGGTTGGCTGAACATCTGCGACCGATGCGGTCTTCAGTGGATATCAGAAGATCCGATTGAGGAACAAGATGGCTGAGGTAGCGGTTTACTATCGTAAAGACCCAAGCTGGATGGCGAAGACGCCACTGAATCCACCCGTAGAGCACAGCGCCTATGCGTTAGTTGAGGTTTTCCACGAGGAGATAGCGAACGTCCCTATGATCGTTAACGCTCCCGGATGGCAGGACTACTTCTTCAAGAAGCTTCAGAACATCGAAACCGGTGACTTGCCCCAGAAGTTGGGCATTCGGTCGATGATGCATGGTGACATCATCGCTCTTATTGCTGACCGAGGTGCCAGCCCGGCCAATGCCCGAGCGTGGCAGTGTGAGATGGTTGGATGGAGAGAGATCCAGCCTGATTGGTTGATCAACGGTGATCTTCCGCATGCATCTCCTGCGCTAGTCTCGTTAGATGCGAAAGAAACGTAAGAAGACGCAACAACACATAAGGAATAGGACCAAGTTGGGTCCGGCTAAGGCGAAGCGTCGTGCGTTGCGTAAGAAAGAAGCCGAAGAGCGCCGTCAGGCATACTACGAGAAGTTAGTGAAGGGAAAGCTATGAGCATCAAGGTGAATGGCGGGGCTGGCGAGCTCGACGATGACGAAGCGGTGACTGAGTGGGTGACCCCATTTGGGAAGGCGACTTTCGACCCGAAGAAAGGGACGATTGTGACTGAGCACTTTCACCCTAGGGCGATTTTGGTAAAGCTCAAAAAGAAATACCGCAAGTCCTGAAGAAATACCGTCATAAAGGTTGACAACTAGGGACAATAAC
>TARA_B110000263_G_scaffold169129_1_pt1 | contig 10261 bp, 11 predicted proteins | sample TARA_B110000263 | Tara Oceans TARA_B110000263 (sample SAMEA4397730) | marine metagenome | biome: Polar Biome; feature: [MES] marine water layer (ENVO:01000295) within the mesopelagic zone...; material: water (ENVO:00002006), including particulate matter (ENVO:01000060) such...
TTTGAAGATGATGCTAATACATATCGTTTAACATGTATGTTTAAATATTAATTTTTTTATAGTTATTAAGTTAATAATGATAAATTATGAATATGGATATTCTTTTTAAATTTAATTTATGATTTTTAGTGCTCTTAATATTCTAGGTGCTCTAGGAGTATTCCTTTTTGGAATGAAAGTGATGAGTGAAGGAATTCAGAAGACGGCCGGAAATCGTCTTAGAAATATTCTTTCTTATATGACACAAAATAGAGTCGCAGGTGTTTTTACTGGTTTTCTAACAACGTGTTTGGTGCAATCTTCCTCTGCTACAACAGTAATGGTTATTAGCTTTGTAAATGCAGGACTTTTAACTCTAACCGAGTCTATTGGTATTATTATGGGTGCAAATATAGGAACAACTATAACAGGCTGGTTGATTGCTATACTTGGATTTAAATTTAAGATTAGTAGTATAGCTCTTCCTGCAATTGGTATTGGTCTTCCTCTTATTTTTTCAAAAATTACTAAAAGAAAAAATGTAGGAGAAATATTTGTTGGATTTGGGTTGCTTTTTTTAGGGTTAAAGTTTTTAAAAAATTCAGTCCCTGATATTAAAAATAATCCGGAAGTTCTTCAATTTTTATCTTCTTATACTGATTTAGGAATTTTCTCAATTTTTATTTTTATTATTGTTGGTGTATTTCTAACTATTATTGTCCAGTCATCAAGCGCAGCAATGACAATAACAATAACTATGGCTTTTAAGGGATGGATAGATTTTCCAACAGCTGCAGCCTTAGTCCTTGGTGAAAATATTGGGACTACAATAACAGCTTATCTAGCATCTTTAGGTGCAAATTATCATGCAAAACGAACAGCAAGGGCACACATGATATTTAATGTTTTTGGAGTTGTTTGGATGCTAATTGCTTTTAAATTTTTTATTCCTTTTATTGATCATATAATTCCAGGAGACCCCTCTAATCCAGAAAACATTCCAGTTCATCTATCAATGTTTCACACTTTATTTAATATTTTCAATGTATTACTTTTAATATGGTTTGTACCACATATTGCACGAATCGTTAAGAAAATGATTAAACCAACAGAGGAAGAAAAAGCAGATGTTCAATATAAATTAGAATATTTTAGTACAGGCGTTCAACCAGTAGCTGAAATTGCTATTATAGAAGCAAAAAAAGAAGTTATTAAAATGTCTAGTCTTATAAAGAAAATGTTAAATTTATTTGAAAAAACTTTTAAAAAAGAAGAAAATATTTCAAAGTCTATTATTCTGGGTAGAAAAATGGAGTCCACTTCTGATCAAATGCAAGAACAAATATCCACTTATCTTGCTGAATGTACAAAACATGAACTAAGTTATAGCAGTTCTAAGGAAGCTGCTGCTATGATAAGATTAACTAATGAACTTGAAAGTATTGGAGATAGTTGTTTAAATCTATTTTTACAAATAGAAAAAAATAATGAAGAATTAATGTTTACAGATAAGATGAATAAGGAAATTTTACAGCTTTATAGTATGGTAATAAAATTTGTACAATGGAACAATTCCTTCATTGAAAATAATTTAAAATGTATGACAGATATTGACCTAAATAAATCTGTTGAATATGAAAATGAAATTGATGACATTAGGAATAGATTTATAGATGCTTCAAGAGAGAGACTTTCTTTAGAATCTAACCCAAAAGGGGAATTGCTTTATATTGATATAATTAAGCATCTTGAACATGTAGGAGATTATTCTTTGAACATATCCCAGGCTCTTGAACAAATTAATTAAATGAAAAAAAAACTTCTGTTTTTATGTACAGGAAATTCTTGTAGATCTCAAATGGCTGAGGGTTTAGGTAAAAAATATTTAGATAATTATATAGTTAGAAGTGCTGGAACTTGTCCAGAAGAAGTAAATTCTAATGCAATCAATTCTATGAAAGAGATAGGAATTGATATTTCTAATAATAAATCAAAAAAAATTGATATGGATAAGTTAAATAATTTTGATTTAGTTATTACATTGTGTGGAGATGCGAAAGATAAATGTCCGGTTATAAATTTAGATAAACATATTCATTGGAATATCTCTGACCCTGCTAAATTTAAAGGCAGTTTTGAAAAAGTTAGATTAAAATATTCTGAGATTAGAAATATTATTTATAATAATATTAAATTATTAAAAGATAAATTAAATAATAATTAAGGTAATAAATGAGATATATAGCTGAGAGTATAGGAACTTTTTTCCTTGTAGCTGTTGTTGTTGGATCAGGAATCATGGCAGAAAATTTAGCTAATGGTAATAATGCCGTTGCACTTTTAGGAAATACAATAGCTACAGGTTCAATTTTATTTGTTCTTATAAAAATGTTCGGTCCGATATCAGGGGCACATTTTAATCCAGCTGTAAGTTTAGTATTTTATTTAAGAAAAGAATTAAACATAAAAGATTTTTTAAATTATACGGTTGTCCAAATAACATCAGGTCTGTTAGCGGTAGCATGTATCCATTATATTTTTCAAATAGAATTATTTCAAATATCAACAAATATAAGAGGAGAATTTCCTTTATTAGTTAGTGAAATTATAGCAACATTTGGTCTTGTTTTAACAATTTTATTAATTAGAAAAAATGATGAAAAATTAGTAGCCATTGGGGTTGCTTTATTTATTACAGCGGGCTATTGGTTTACATCATCTACCTCATTTGCTAATCCAGCAGTTACGATTTCTAGAGTATTTACAGATACTTTTACGGGGATTGCACCAGCATCATTATTTTATTTTTTATGTGGACAAATAATTGGGTGTATAATTGCAAATTATACTTTTAATATATTTAATAATAAATAATTAGTCAAAAATCATTTCTTTAAGGTTATTGCATGGCTTAAAGAAAAATGATTCGTTCTCAATTTTAGAACTTATTTTATCTTTTACTTCAGAAGTTAGCGGCGTTGAATCAAAAATAAAAATAAATAAAGATATACTAACAAGACCTTTTATAATTCCGATTAAACCCCCTAGTATTATATCAGCAATTAGTTTTAATTCAGGATCTTCAAGCTGAAGAATAATGATATTAGCAATAAGTCCTATTAATAATGATGAGAGCATAATAAGTATTATAAATAAGAATAGATTTAATAACTCACTATGTTGAAAAAAAACAAAAAATTTCTTTTCAAGATTTTCTAAAATAATTGTAGATATAAATATACTACCAATTAAACTAACTGTAGATTTTAAGCTTAAAATAAATTTTGAATATGCTCCTGATAGAGTAAATCCTAGTAAAAGTAAAATTATTATTATGTCTAATGGATTGATATTCATGATTATAATTTACAATAACAATTAAAATCTTCCAATTATTGACTTAGTTATCTTGTTTTAATCCCTTCTAATGATATAAGTTATTAAACTAAATAATAAAGGATATAATGAATTTAGATGTTAAGAAGATAATTAATCTTCATAAAATAGACACAAGACTTCAAGAGATTCACGACGAAAAAGGTGGCCTTCCTGAAATTATTAATGAGCAAAAAGAAAAAGTAGATGAATTGAAAAATGAAATTCATCAATCCGAGGAAGAAATCAAATTATTAAATAAAGACAAATCAGTTTGCACAATAAGTATTGAAGATTTTAATAGTAATCTTGATAAGCATAATAAGCAAATGGATAATGTTAAAAATAATAAAGAATACGATGCCCTTCTTTTAGAAATTGATCATTTGAAAAAAGAAAATAATGAATTGCAGTCTAAGGTAGATGATATTAATGGTTCAATTGAAGATATGAATACTTCTAATGAAGACATTAATAATAATATTGATTCATTAATTGAAAGAATAGATAATAATGAGAAAGAACTAAATGAAAAAAGCGTTGAATTTAGCATTGAAGAAAAATTATTAAAAAAAGATAAAACTAAATTAATATCGGGAATTTCTAATAGTCGGTTTGTAGAAAAATATAAAGAAGATAATGAGAGTTTAGTTAATGCAGTGTATAGCGGTTCATGTGGAACTTGTTTTAATAATTTACCAGCTCAATCTTTAGAAGATACTAAAGGTGGTAAATTGATTACTTGCCCAAGTTGTTCTATTTATTTATATTTTGATGAAGATAATCAATAATTAGTTTTTTGAGATTAACTGGATAACTGCTCTTTTATAGAGAGGAAAGTCCGAACTCCACAGGACAGAATGCCTCATAATTAGAGGAACTAATCTTTAGTTGGAAAGTGCAACAGAAAGTATACCGCCATTTATGGTAAGGGTGAAACGGAGGTGTAAGAGACCCCCAGAAATAATTGAAAAATTATTTGCTATGTAAACCCCATTTGGAGCAAGATCAAGAAATCATGTGTTGTCCGCACATTAATGATGGGTAGATCGCTTGAATTAAACTGTGAAGTTTAATCCAGATGAATAGTTATCTACTTACTTTTGTAAGTAACAGAATTCGGCTTATAGGTTAATCTCAAAATATTATTAAATATATATTATGAAAAATTCGTTTATAAAAGATATAGCATTTTACGTTCCAGAAAAAATTCTAACCAATGATGATTTATCAACTATGATGGATACATCAGATGAATGGATTAAAACACGTACAGGAATTCAAAAAAGACATACAACTGGAGATTCAAATATGGGGCCAGCTGATTTAGCTGTTTTAGCCTCTAATAAACTTTTTGATAAGTTAAATATGGATAAAAAGGATATAGATTTTGTTGTTTTTGCAACATCTACTCCAGATTATTATGTCCCAGGTTCTGGGGCCCTTTTCCAAGAAAAAATGGGTTTAGATAATATAGGTGTTTTAGATATAAGACAGGGTTGTTCGGGTTTTACTTATGCATTATCTGTTGCTGATAAATTTATTAAAACTGAAACTTATAAGAATATTTTAGTCATTGGATCTGAAGTACAAACTACGCAATTAGATTATGATAATAAGGGTAGAGGGACAGCTATTTTATTTGGAGATGGTGCAGCAGCATGTTTATTAACTTCAACAAAAGAGGATAGAGGGATTCTATCTGCACATTTACATTCAGATGGGAAATATATTGATGACCTTTCAAGTTCTCATCCTAGCTCTAAGTATAAAGATATAATAACGAAAGAAAATATTAAAAATAGACAACACCATATTCATATGAATGGTAGAGAAGTATTCAAGCATGCTGTTAGAAGATTTAAAGAAGTCATTTTAGAAGGACTTGATTATAATGATTTATCAATTGATGATGTGGATATGGTTATTCCTCACCAAGCTAATTATAGAATTTCACAAACAGTTCAAAAACAATTAGATATAGATGAAGATAAAGTATTTTCTAATATTCATAATTATGGGAATACAACAGCTGCATCAATTGGGATAGCACTAACTGAAGCGCTTGAACAAAATAGAATTAATAGAGGTGACATTGTTGTTTTAGCTTCTTTTGGAGCAGGATTTCAATGGGGGTCTGTAGTAATTAAATGGTAAATGATAATTCAATATATTATAGTGATGAACATATTCTTTTAAGGAAAACAGTAAGAGAATTTGCACAAAATGAACTTGCTCCATTAGCAATTGAGATAGATAATAAAGGAATTTTCCCTTTAGAATCAATTAAAAAATTATCTGACCTTGGTTTAATGGGAATCCCTTGGGATCCTGATTATGGTGGAGGAGGCATGGATATGCTTTCACTTGTTATTACTATAGAAGAATTAGCTAAAGTTTGTGTCTCAACGGCTGCGACTTTAATGGCTCATACAAGCTTAGGAACTGGTCCATTTAGTTATTTTGGAACTGATGAACAGAAAAAAAAATATTTAACTAAATTAGCAACGGGCCAAATGATTGGTTCATTTGGTTTGACTGAGCCAAATGCAGGTAGTGATGCAGGGAATACTCAAACTACAGCTAAATTAGATGGTGATGAATTTATTGTTAATGGCCAAAAAATATTTTGTACAAATGCTGGCTATGCTGGGTGCATTATATTTACTAGTAAAATTATTGAAAATGGAGAAGATAAAGGAATAGCTGCATTATTTGTTGATTCAGGGACAAAAGGATTGAGTTTAAGTGAACCTGAAAAAAAGATGGGTTGGAAAGCTTCAGATACTAGAACGGTATACTTTGATCAAATGCGTATTCCAAAAGAAAATATTTTAGGAAATATAGGAAAAGGATTTAAACAATTTTTAAAGACATTAACTATTGGAAGAATATCTATTTCATCATTAGCTCTTGGAACTGCTACAGGTGCTTATGAATTAGCTCTTAAATATTCTCAAGAGAGGACAGCATTTGGGAAAAAAATCAGTTCATTCCAAGGTATTAGCTTTAAACTTGCAGATATGGCGACTCAAATATCTGCATCGAGACAATTGATTTATCATGCTGCATGGCTTCATGATAATAATAAAGATGTTATAAAAGATGCAGCTATAGCAAAATTATTCTCGAGTGAAGCTGCGATGAAAATTACAACAGAGGCGATTCAAATTCATGGTGGCTATGGTTACATTGAAGATTATCATGTTGAGCGATTTTTTAGAGATGCTAAAATTCTAGAAATAGGAGAAGGGACAAGTGAAGTCCAAAGAATGGTTATTGCAAGAGAGATATTGAAAAGTTTTTCTAATACGTGATTTCAATTTCTATCCATAATAACTTCGATGAAAATTTATCATTTAAGCAAGAAGAAATTATAGAATTATGTACTAAAGTTTTAGATGCAGAAAATTGTGATGATGCAAAAATAGACTTTATTTTAAAAGATAGAGAATTCCTTAATTCACTTAAAAAAAAATATTTTAAAATGGATGTTTACACTGATGTAATGGCATTTAATTTAGGTGATAATAACAATATTGATGGTGAAGTTTATATTAGTATTGAGGATGTATTAGAAAATTCAAAATTATATTCCAAAACATTTAATGAAGAATTTTCACGTATTGTTATTCATGGATTATTGCATTTACTTGGATATGATGATAAAACTAAAAAAGAAAAAGATAATATGACATTATTAGAAGAAAAATATTTATTATTATTAAATATTGTATTAATTTCGATTAAATGATTTACGTAATTATAATTTTATTAATTTTTTCAGCGTTTTTCTCAAGTTTAGAAACTGCTTTATTTCATTTGAAACCTTCAAGTAATACAAATGAAACAGTAAAAAAATTATTAAAAAAACCTAAAAAACTTTTGTCTAATTTATTGACAGGAAATACTATTGTTAATATAGCAATTGGTTCCTTATCTGCTGCATATACTTTAAATTATATATCTCCTAATTCTAATTTAAGTGTATCTAACTTGTTGCTTATCCAAGTGTCAGTAATTACCTTTATTATTTTAATTTTTGGTGAAATTATCCCAAAAACTTATGCAATAGTTAAACCTGAAAAGTTAGCAAATTATTTTGCTAAATTATTAACTCTAATTTTAAAGGCTATATATCCGATAGCTTTTATTTTTCATAAGCTTACAGGTATTATAATTAAAGTTTTACCAATAAAGAAAGAACAAGCTTTTGATTCTGAAGAAGAGTTGATTATGTTAGCAGAAGTTGGTGAAGAAGAAGGTATGCTTGATCATGAAGAATCAGATATGATTCAATCTGTATTTGAATTTAAAAATAAATTAGTAAAAGAAATTCAAACTCCTAGAGTAGATATTTCAGCTCTTGATTCAATATCAAGTCTTGATGATGCTATGGATTTAATAATGAAGAAAAAATTTTCAAAATTACCAGTTTATAAGGATACCATTGATAATATAAAAGGAATTTTATATGCAAAGGATATCATTCCTTATCTCATAGGTTCTCGGCCAAATATAGATTTACTTAAATTGACAAGATCACCATATTTTATCCCAGAGACTAAGCCAATTGATGAAGTTTTACAAGAGTTTAAAATTAAAAAAACAAGTATAGCTGTCGTTGTTGATGAATGGGGAGGAACCTCAGGATTATTAACCTTAGAAGATATTGTTGAAGAAGTTATGGGTGAATTTAGAGACCCTTATGATCGAGAAGAATATGAAATAATAGATCAGAATGATGGAACTAAAATAGTAGATGGTTCGATTAATATTTATGATATTGAAGAATATTTTAATATAAATTTTCCTGATGATAGAGATTATGATACATTAGCAGGATTTATATTAGATTCTGTAGGAGATATACCTAAAAAAGGTCAAGAAGTTAAATTTGATAAATTCACTTTTAAGGTAATGTTACTTGACCAAAATAGAATTGAAAAAGTTAAAGTATTTAAATAAATGGATAAGTTTAATAAACTTATTAAAATAGTTAAAAAATTAAAAGCTCCTGATGGATGTGAATGGGATCGAAAGCAGACTCATCAATCATTAACCCCTTATTTACTTGAAGAAACACATGAGGTAATTGAAGCTATTGAAAATAAAGATTACGATGCTTTAAAAGAGGAGCTTGGCGATTTACTACTACATGTAATTTTTCAAGCTGATTTAGCTTCAGATAAAAATAAATTTTCTGTTGAAGAGCTATTAGATGGTATTAATAATAAATTAATAAGAAGACATCCTCATATTTTTTTAGATGATTTTAATCATTCTTATAAAAAAAGAAGTTGGGAAGCTATAAAGAAAAAAGAAAAAAATAGAGACAGTGTTCTAGATGGAGTCCCAAAATCTTTACCCGCATTATTGCAATCAAGAAGAATTCAAGAAAAAGCAGCAGGAGTTGGCTTTGATTGGGATAATAATAGTCAAGTTTTAGATAAGGTAGAGGAAGAAATCCTTGAATTAAAAGAATCAATAATAAAGAATAAAGGAATTAATGAAGAACTGGGAGATGTTTTATTTACATTAGTTAATCTGAGCAGACATTTAGATATAGACCCTGAATTATCTTTAAAAAGATCGACTGAAAAATTTATGAGACGATTTAAAGCAATAGAAGATGAAGTTGATATTGAAAAATTATCATTAGAAGAATTAGATGAAATTTGGAATAGGAATAAAGAAAAAGATAAATTGAAAAAATGATATTTTATATTCAAGAATATTTTAAATATAATCATTTTATTATTTCGGGGATATTAACATTTTTATTATTTTTTTTATATTTCAAGATTAAAGATTCAAGTAAAATGCTATCCTTAATTAAAGGGTTATTAATTTTTAATTTTTTATCATTTTATGGTTCCCTCTTATATCTAGGACAATTTAATTATCAAAATCATCTCCCCTTACATTTATGTTATTTAACTGAATTATGTATTTTCTTATCTTTATTATTTAAAACAGAAATTTTGTACCCATGGTTAGTCTTAAATAGTTTAGGCGGTGGAATTACAGGATTTACAAATTCTAATTTACCTGTTGATTCTTTGTTAATTGAAAATATACATTTGCATTTATCTCACTTTAATCTTCTATTTTTCTCCATGATTGCTTATAAAATGAGATTAATTATTTCAAAATCTAACTTTGTAAAAAGTATAGTTTTTAATATTGCTATTTTTAGTCTTATTGTATTTTTTAATATAATCTTTAATACTAATTATTGGTTTACTATGAGCAAACCGCCGGGAACAAATTTAGCAATATTATTTTCAGATTGGCCGTACTATTTATTTGGATTAATAATTATAGGACTTATCTCTTTTTATGTAACTTTTAAATTATTTTCTAAAAAGTCGTTTCAATAATTTTGTGGAGGCGCGCGGAATCGAACCGCGGTCCGAATAAGAATTTCAAACAATATCTACATGTTTAGACTCTTTTTTTAATTCATTTTATTTTCTTGAAGAATCACAATAAAATAAAATTATCCTGAATATTTACCGAAGTAAATGAATTTTCATTTAAGAATCATCAGGCAGAGACTTAACCTAGCATGCTAAGTGACACCTCAATATAGTTATCACATACAAATAACTATGAGATGGCTGTTAAACTTAATTAAGCAACAGCAGTATAGCTATAATCGCTATTTACAATTTACCCTAAAGTTTAAGGAGTTTATAGAGTTATGCTCCACATGCAATTATAAGCCCTTCATTATCCGTCGAAGCCAATCGCCCCCAATCAAATTTTATCAAAAAACTAAGCATAAAAATTAACAATAAAATAATTTACTTCGTATTATTTTATTTTTTAAGTATAAAATAGTTTCTAAATTTTAGAGCTCGTTTAGTTTGCTATTTTATTATTTTGGTTTTTGTGCCATTAG
>TARA_B110000263_G_scaffold19429_1_pt1 | contig 10225 bp, 9 predicted proteins | sample TARA_B110000263 | Tara Oceans TARA_B110000263 (sample SAMEA4397730) | marine metagenome | biome: Polar Biome; feature: [MES] marine water layer (ENVO:01000295) within the mesopelagic zone...; material: water (ENVO:00002006), including particulate matter (ENVO:01000060) such as......
TTTTATATCCATTTAAATACCTTATTTATAATGAACTTTCAATATTTAGTTAAATTAAAATTTTAAATAAAAAGCCCTTCATTTAGAAGGGCTTTTTGTGGGCGATGAGAGACTCGAACTCCCGACTTCCTCCTTGTAAGGGAGGCACTCTGAACCAACTGAGTTAATCGCCCCAATAAATTTATATATCAAGTGCTAATTTAATAACATCCTCTACTTCTTTAACAAAAGATATTTTTAAATCTTTTTTTACCTTATCTGGAATATCCTCTAAATCCTTCTTATTTAAAAAAGGAGCTATAATATGATTTAGACCAGACCTGTGAGCAGCGGTAGATTTTTCTCTTAAACCACCAATAGGTAAGACATTACCTCTGAGTGAAATCTCACCTGTCATTCCAAGCTTATTCTTTATAGGCTTATCTGTTAATAGAGAAACAATTGATGTTATCATAGTAACACCAGCTGATGGACCATCTTTTGGGATAGCTCCAGCTGGTACATGGATATGAATATCATATTTTTTATAAAAATCTTCATCGATATTAAACTTTTTAGCATTTGACCTTACAAATGAATATGCAGCCTGAGCTGATTCTTTCATAACATCTCCAAGCTTACCTGTTAGTTTTAATCCTCCTTTACCTGGCATTTTAGAAGCTTCTATAAATAAAATATCACCTCCAAAAGCAGTCCAAGCTAGGCCAATAACAACACCTGGTTTTGTACACCTTTCCGCTACATCAGAAAAATATATTTCAGGACCTAAAAGATTAGAAACCACTTTTTCATTAATTTTTATAGACTTGTATGTTCCAACTGATATATTTTTTGCAACTTTTCTACATACATTAGCAATTTGTCGTTCTAAATTTCTTACTCCTGCTTCCCTTGTATAAGAATCAATCAATACAAATAAAGATTCTTGATTAAAACTTATTTCTTTCTTTTTAAGTCCATGTTCTTTAATCATTTTAGGTAATAAATGTTTTTTAGCAATTTGAATTTTTTCATCATGAATATAACCACTGAAATCTAATACCTCCATTCTATCTAATAATGGACCTGGAATCTGATCAACTCTATTTGCTGTAGTAATAAACATAATATTAGACAAATCAAAATCAACCTCTAAATAATGATCATTAAATGAAAAATTCTGTTCAGGATCTAAAACTTCTAATAAGGCACTTGAAGGATCACCTCTAAAATCTGTTCCTAATTTGTCTATTTCATCTAAAACAAAAACCGGGTTTTTAGTTCCAGCTTTTTTTAAGCTAGTAATAATTCTTCCAGGAAGAGCTCCTATATAGGTTCTTCTATGACCCCTAATCTCTGCTTCATCCCTAACTCCACCTAAAGAAATTCTAACGAATTCACGCCCCATAGCATTTGCAATATCTTTACCTATAGAAGTTTTACCTGTCCCTGGAGGACCAGCAAAACAAAGAATTGGACTCTTTATAACTTCACCTTTTTTACTTCTTGAACGCTTAAGATTTCTAACGGCTAAATGCTCAACAATTCTCTCTTTTACTTTATCAAGACCATAGTGCCCTCTTTCTAAAATTTTACTAGCATGCTTTATATCTTCATTATCTTTAGATTCTTTTTCCCAAGGTAATTCGATAAGCCAATCCAAATAAGTTCTAGTCACGGTATATTCAGGAGAATGTGTCGGAATTTTTTGTAATCTTTTTAATTCTTTATTAGCAACTCCAGTAGCTTCTTCTGACATTTTTATCTTATCAATTTTTTCTTTTAATTCATCTAACTCTAAAGAGGAATCCTCATCTCCTAATTCTTTTTTTATTGCTCTTAATTGTTCTCTTAAATAGTACTCTTTTTGAGATTTTGAGATTTCCCCTTGTACATCTGCCTGAATTTTATCTCCAAGTTCTAACCTTTGTATTTCTCTATTAATAATTTTAATTGCCTGTTCAATCTTTTCTTTAATATCTAATTTTTCTAAAATTCCCTGCTTTTCTTTTGTAGGAATATTAATAACAGACACTGCTTTATCAGAAATCTGAGAAGGATCTTTTATATTAATCAATATATTAGTCTGTTCTTCTGATAAATAAGGAGCTATTTCAATTAAATTTGAAAATAATTTTTTTAAAGTAGAACATAATTTTTCTAATTCTTGAAAAGGATAAACTACTTCATCCAACTCTTCTATAGTTGATTTAAAATATGGGCTATCAGATGTTATTGTATTTAACTTAACCCTTCTTATGCCTTTTACTATAGCTGACTTTGAATTATCTGGCATATCAAAAATTTTCATAACCGTTGCTAATGTTCCAGTCATATATAGATCATTATTTAAAGGAGATTCCACATTGCCATCTTTTTGAGCAACGACTACTATATCTTTATTTGATGAACCTCCAATATCATTAATTAAATCCAAAGAAGCTTTCCTTCCTATATAGATAGGAATTATTTGATTTGGAAATAACACTGTGTTTCTAAGCGGTAAAACTGAATATTCCATATTTCTATTAAACCTTAATTAAATTCTAGGTAATTATAATACAAACTTAATGCCAAAGCTAATAATCATGTTAAAATGACATAGTATTCTTATTATAGCTTCTAGCTTGCTGATCAGCATGATAAGAAGACCTTACAAGTGGACCTGATTCAACTACTTTAAAACCAATTTCATAACCATACTTTTTATATAATGAAAAAATTTCTGGATCAACATACCTATTGACAGGCAAATGATTTATAGTGGGCTGAAGATATTGACCAATATTAAAAATTTCAACCCCATAGTTTCTTACATATTTCATTGCTTCAAAAACTTCTTCATCACTTTCTCCTAAACCAACCATCATTCCAGTTTTAGTCAACATATTATTATTTACAGCATATTCTAAAACATTTAAAGATCTATTCCAGTCTGAGTTACGCCTTACAGATTTAGATATACGCTCTACACATTCAATATTATGAGAAAAAATATCTGGCTTAGAATTAAAAACCAAATCTAGGGCAGGCTTATGGTATTTAAAATCAGGTGTTAAAATTTCAACTGTACATTCAGGAACTTTTTTCTTTATTAGTTCTACTGTCTCAAACCAAATTTGAGCACCGTAGTCTCCTTTTAAATCATCTCTATCAACTGATGTTATAACAACATGTCTTAAATTTAGTTTCAAGACTAATTCTGCAACTCTATCAGGTTCATTATTGTCTACTATATTTGGCTTACCTGTTTTAACAGAACAAAAGCCACATGACCTTGTACAGGTATCTCCTAGAATCATAACAGTGGCAGTTCTAGAATCCCAACATTCATAAATATTTGGACATCTAGCTTCTTCACAAACTGTATTTAATGAATTTTCTTTCATTAAATGCTTCATATCCTTATAGTTTTCGCCTATATTCAGCTTGATTTTTAACCATTCTGGTTTTTTTATAATTGGAGATCTTTCAATTTTTATCATTGCAAATCATCTTCGTTAAAATTTTCTAATTTATTTTTTAAATGAGTTAAAAATCGAGTACCGTAAGCACCATCAATAATTCTATGATCATACGCTAATGTTAAATAAATCATATTCCTTACTACAATAACATCTCCATATTCAGTTTCTTTAACTACGGGCCTTTTATGTATAGCACCTATACTTAATAAAGCAGAATTAGGCTGATTAATGATGCCCATGCCAAATAAACTCCCAAAAACACCTGGATTTGTAATTGTAAATGTTGAATCTTTAACCTCATGAAGTTCGAGTTTACTTTCACGTGCTCTTTGTGCTAAATCTGAAGAAGTACGAGTAATACCTAAAAAATTCAACTCCTCTGATTTTTTTATAACAGGAACAATTAAATTATCATCAGGTAATGCAACAGCTACACCAATATTTATATTTAGATTATTCACAATATTTTTACCATCAATACTAGCATTAATTAATGGAAAATCTTGAATTGATTTAATTACAGCATTAATAAAAAAAGGTGTATATGTCAACTTTATTTGATATCTATCTAAATGCTTATTCTTATTAGCATCCCTATAATTAACAATATTTGTAATATCAACCTCAGATGTTGAATATACATGAACAGAAGTATCCCTTGATTTTTTCATATGTTCAGCTATCATTAATCGCACATGGCCCATTGGCTCTAATTTATTTGTTAATGAACACTTTAAATCAGATTTAAATTCATTTGTGTCTAACGGTTCCTTTGATTTAATATAATTTAATATATCATTTTTATTAACCCTATTATTTAGACCTGTCCCAGTAATATTATTCATTTCATCCAATGATATATTTTCTTTTTTAGCTATAGATTTTACTAAGGGTGAATAAAACCGTTTATTTTCTTCTATACTAGGATTAGAATTAACAACTAAATCTTCAGGTGTTACATTTTTTAAATTAGTGCTATCTTCTGCTTTATTAACTTCTTTACCAATCTCTTTTTTTTGTTCAATAACCTTATCATTATTTGAACCAATTCTTGCAATTACTTTACCTATAGGAACAACATCATTTACTTTATATAATATTTGAATAATTTTACCTGATCCTGGAGATGGAATTTCAGAATCTACCTTATCTGTAGAAATTTCTAAAAGAGTTTCATCTTTTTTAATATCATCACCTACATTCTTTTTCCATTCAAGAATAGTACCCTCTGTGATTGACTCTCCTAATTTAGGCATTAAAACATCTACTGACATAAAATCTCCATTATTAATACTGTCCCAATTCATTAATACTATCAATAATCCAATCTATCTGAACTAATATTTCATCTTCTAAAACTTGTGAATAAGGAATAGGGGAATCCTTAGATGCAACTCTTTTAACTGGTGCATCAAGAAACTCGAACCCCACATCAGAAATTTTAGAGACAATTTCAGCTCCAAATCCATTAGTTAAATTATCCTCATGAGCAACAATAAGCCTATTAGTTTTTTTAATTGATTGTAAAATTGTATTAAAATCTAATGGATTAAGAGTTCTTAAATCAATAATTTCTACTGAACTATTTGTTTTTTTTGAAGCCTCAATACTTTTTTGAACCAATGCTCCCCAAGTAACTATTGTTACATCTTCTCCACTTTGGACAATATTAGCTTTTCCAAATTCTAATAAATATTCACTATCAGGCTCTTCTGAAGATGCAAAACCTTGTCTATATAAACCTTTATGCTCTAAAAAAAGAACGGGATCATCCATTCTACAAGCAGATTTTAATAATCCTTTAGCATCTGAAGCATTAGATGGAAAAGCTATCCTAACTCCAGGTAAATGAGTAAAATATCCTTCTATGCTCTGACTATGACATAATGAACCATGGATATAACCTCCTACGGGAACTCTCATTACAATAGGACAAGTCCAATCTCCATTTGAACGATACCTCATTGTAGCTACTTCATTTCTAATCTGCATCATAGATGTCCAAATATAATCACCAAATTGAATTTCAATAACCGGTTTATATCCTAATGTAGATAAACCAATTGCTGTCCCTATTATTGATGATTCAGCTAGTGGAGAATTAAACACTCTATCTTTCCCAAATTTATCTGTCAAACCTCTAGTTACTGTAAAAACACCTCCCTTACCACCTGCAATATCTTGACCATATAAAAGCATCTTTTTATTATAAGTTAATTCTTCTTCTAAAGCATGATTAATAGCATCAACTAATACTATTTTATCACCAACTTCTTTAGAAGCTTTAAATGAATTATTTTTTTTAGAATAAATATTATCCATTGAATGTATGGGATTAGGATTTTCTTGCAATTCTGCCCATTCAGCATCACTATCTACTTGATTTTTAATTTCTTCATAAATCTTATTAAATTCTTCTTCTTTAATGATTTTTTCTTTTATACAAACTTCTTTAAATATTAAAATTGGGTCTTTTAGTTTATCTTTATCTATTTCTTCTTCAGTTCTATATTTCCTGTGATCATCTGAAGAGGAATGAGGAAGAAGCCTAACAACTTTTGACTCAATAACAGTAGGACCTTTGCCCCTTCTCGCTCTATCAATAGCTTTATTAAAAGCTAGAATAGATTCAAAATAATTAGTACCATCAATAGAATATCTATCTAAATTTTCATAACCAGAAGTAATACTATAAATAGATTCTCCGGATGTTTGTTCTGATAATGGAACCGATATTGCATAACCATTATTTTCAATATGAAAAATAACAGGAGCTTTTTCTCTGCTTGCCCAATTTAATGCTTCATGAAAATCACCTTGACTCGTAGTTCCATCACCTGATGAAACATATACAACTGAATTAGAGTTATCTTTTTGAATTGCAAAAGCTGCTCCTACAGCTTGAAGATACTGAGTACCCGTTGAACTTGACTGACTTACAATATTTAATTTTTTATGCCCATAATGTTGAGGCATCTGCCTACCACTTGAATTGGGGTCATCAACTTTTGCTAAAAATGATAATAATATTTCTTTTGAAGTCATACCAAAACCTAAACAAAAAGCTTGATCTCTATAATACGGATAAGCATAATCATACCCAGATTTTAAAGAATGTGCGGCTGCTATTGTGCATGCCTCATGTCCTGCTGCTCCTATATGGAAATAACCTTTTCCTTGCTTTAACAAAATAAGCTGTTTATCATCAAGATATCTTGATAATTGCATTAATTTATAAACTTCTATTAATTGTTTTTTTGTATAGCCTTTAAGCTTCATTTATCAAATATAATATTAAACTCAAAAGACAAAATACTCATAATATCTTCAAGTTTTATAGAGTTATTAATACTGTTAGTCATTGAAGTAACACCATAATCTAAAATTCCACATGGAATCATACCATCAAAATATTTCATATTCGGATTAACATTTAAAGCAAATCCATGCATTGTAACCCATTGTGCAATTCTTACACCCATAGCACAAATCTTTTCATCATCTACCCATACACCTGGAAAATTATCTTTTCTACTGCCATTAATACTAAATTCTTTTAAAGTATTAATAATTATTTGTTCTAAAGAATTAATAAACCATGTTATACTTTTATTATAATTATTAAGATTAATAATTGGATATCCTACTAATTGACCTGGTCCATGATATGTTATTTCTCCTCCTCTATCAGTATCTACAACATCTATATCTGGGAATGTATTAAGAAGATAATTTTTATTTGCATTTTTACCAAGGGTATAGACATTTTCATGTTCTAAAAATAAAACAGTACTTGGGATGTCATCATTTTTAATTAATTGATGAAATTGTTTTTGCAATTTCCAAGCAGACATATAAGATTGTCTTCCTAAATTAACATAATTAATTACTTTTGAATTAAAATGATTAACAATATCATTAATATCTAAATCTTCGGAATTTATATTTATAACTAAATTATCTTTAACAGATAACATTATATATGAATAGCCTCATTAAATGCATCTGCTGTTGCCTCATGAATTGCTTCAGATAAAGTTGGGTGTGGATGAATAGTATTTAATAACTCACTAAAAGTTGCTTCTAAATTTCTTGCAATAGAAATTTCAGATATTAGATTAGTTGCATTTTTACCAATAATATGACAACCTAATAATTCACCATACTTTGCATCAAAAATAATTTTAACAAAACCATCTCTATCACCTTCAGCTAAAGTTTTTCCTAAGGCACTAAACGGGAATTTACCTACCTTAATATCATACCCTTTAGAAATAGCATCCTTTTCAGTTAAACCAACTGATGCTACTTCAGGATTAGTATAAGTACAAGAAGGAATATTATCATATTTCATAGGACTTTCTTTATTACCAAGCATATGCTCAGCAGCAAGAGTACCTTCAAAAGATGCCACATGTGCTAATAATGGAGGACCTGAGACATCTCCTATAGCATAAATATTTTGAATATTAGTCTGCATATATTCATTAACTCTTATAAATCCTTTTTTTAATTTTATATTTAATTTTTTTAAACCAATATTTTCAATATTTGGATCCACTCCAATTGCTACAAGCACTTTATCTGCTTTTATTATTGTTTTATCTTCAAGCATAACCTGACTCTTCTTACCTTTTTTAATTTTTTTAACCTTAGCATTTGTTAGAATATTTATTCTTTTTCTTTTAAATATCTTATCAAGCTCATTAGAAATATCTCTATCTTCATTAGGCAAAATACGATTCAATCCTTCAATAAGAGTGACTTTAGAGCCAAAGCTACTATATATACTTGCAAATTCTACTCCTATAGCTCCAGCACCTACAATAACTAATTCTTTAGGTATTTTATTTAAATTCATAGCTTCTTTTGATGATATAATATGTTTGCCATCAATATCGATATTAGGAATTTCTTTAGAACGTCCACCTGTTGCAATAATAATAAATTTTGACTTTATTTTTTTATTATTATCTAGTAATACAGTATTGTTATCTATTAATTTCCCATAATTTGCTATATATGCTATTTTATTTTTATTTAGTAAATACTCAATTCCTTTATTTAAACGCTTTGCTACATCTCTAGATCTCTTTACAACCTTTTTCCAATCTAATTTATATGAGGGGATATCTATGCCAAACTTCTTAGAATTCTTTATCAAATCTAATATATATGCATTGTGAAGGAGAGATTTTGTTGGAATACATCCCCAATTACAGCAGATACCACCTAGCTCATTCTTTTCTACTACTGCAACTCTAAGTCCTAACTTAGAGGCTCTTATAGCAGAAACATATCCACCAGGACCACCGCCAATGACAATGAGATCATAATCCATTAAAATTTCTTATCCATATTAATTAAATCTAAAAATTCCTTTCTAGTTTTATGATCCTCTCTAAATAGACCTACCATACTTGAGGTTGAAGCATACGAATTTTTATTTTCAACCCCTCTCATCTGCATACACATATGATTTGCTTCTAAAACAACAGCTACACCTCTGGGCTTCAAAATAGAATCTATTGTTTGAGCTATTTCTAAAGTTAGACGTTCCTGAACTTGAAGTCTTCTTGAAAATAAACCCACTATTCTAGGAATTTTAGACAAACCTATTATCTTGCCATTTGGGATATAAGAAACATGTGCTCTTCCAAAAAATGGCAATAAATGATGTTCACAAAGGCTATAAAATTCAATATCTTTAATTAATATCATATTATCACAGTTTTCTACAAATATTGCATTATTAACTATTTTATTTAAATCTTTTTTATAACCTGATGTTAAATATGACCATGTCTTTGCTACTCTAAAAGGTGTTTTTAGTAAACCTTCTCTTTTAGTATCTTCTCCAATCTCTTCTAATAATTGTTTAGTTATCTTTTCTATATTTTTATTGATTTCCATATATATTTGGTCCAAAATATTCTGTGAATATTGTTGGAGTTTCCCTTAGTTTAATTTTATATAACCTTGCAGGTATTTTAATTTTTGAAGAAATTTGTTCCCATATAAATAAAACCAAATTCTCCGTTGAAGGTTGTTTACCATCAAACCATTCAATATCTTTTTCAATTTGGCTATGATCTAATATATTAATTACATTTTTAGAAACAATAGACTTTATCTCTTGTATATCAACAATAAAACCCGAGTCAGGATTAATTTCCCCTGTAATAGTAACATCTAGTATATAATTGTGACCATGAACTTTAACATCATCACCAAATACTTGGTAATTTTTCTCATAGTCCCAACTTTCATTCCAATACTTATGAGCAGCGCAAAATTTAAATTGTTTTGTTAAATAGGGCATTTAATTAATTTTTTATGTTTAAGTAAATCTGAACCCTTAAAATTAATATACTTTTATGATTTATAAAAAGGGTAATAGGTATAAATAAAAAAAAAATAATTTGTATATAATAATAATTTTTCAATATATTAAATTAGAATTATTAAAAGTGGAGGTTTTTTATAAAAAATATGTATAGAGAATTTATAATATTATTAAGTGTAATAGTAATATCTTTATTTATGACAATTCATAATCGCAATAAAGAGGCTATGCAAAATAGTAAAACTAAATTATCAATTCAACGAGAAACTCAAGAGAATATGTTAATTGAAGAAGGTAATTTTATGAGATTAAATGGTGGTATTACATTTACAAAAAACGCTAACCTTATCATAATAAAAGATCCATATTCAACAATCATTTTAGATGAAAATAATGCTGAAGATATTATTGCATTTTTAGAAAAAAAATAATT
>TARA_B110000263_G_scaffold144298_1_pt1 | contig 10221 bp, 4 predicted proteins | sample TARA_B110000263 | Tara Oceans TARA_B110000263 (sample SAMEA4397730) | marine metagenome | biome: Polar Biome; feature: [MES] marine water layer (ENVO:01000295) within the mesopelagic zone...; material: water (ENVO:00002006), including particulate matter (ENVO:01000060) such as......
ATGTTGGACATGTTGGACATGCCCAGTTCTGTCACCTTGCCTCCCATAGCTGATGGGTTTCAACGTTGGCTAGTGCAAATGGGAAGTCGTACTAAGACAACATTGACGATCGATAAATCTCCTCTAACCGGCGCAACTCCGGCGACGAGGTTCTATACAAGCCAAGTTGATTATTCGATTGGCAAAGCGGGGATTGACGTTGTCTCGACGATCCAATTAGATGCACACCAGCAAGACGGTGGGAGTATTTCTGTGGAATTGGACCCTACTTTGCAATTGACCTCTGTTCGTAGTGGGAATCAGGAGCTAACGATTCAGCCTGACCCAAACAATGCGAATCGCTATGACATTGCGGTAGCCTCCGTAGCGGTTGATGCTGAATTGGAAATAAGAGCAGTAGCTTCATTTACACTCGGACAGTCAATTCGCCTACCGGTAATCCAGATTCGTAATGTGGTTTGGCGTCAGGGGCAGATGAGTATTGGTATGCGTGATGGACTACAGTTACAACAATTGGTGCCGCAGGGAGCGGTCGAGCGTGAATTGAACAAGGAACAAGGGACTACCGTCCGAATCCTTGAGATGTTCGACCCGAACCCCGATATTTTGGTAACCGCTGATTTCGCTCCAATCGTTCTCCATGCTACTCAAGTATCGCGATATGAAGCGTCCACCAAACTGCTTAAGTTGGCCACAGAGATCCATATCACTTCAGGAGATTCAACGGTTCATGATTTGCGAATGTCATTGAAGTCGCCGTGGAATGTAATATCCGTAAACACTGAGCCAGAAGGCTTATTAGGTCAATTTCAGGTAACCACGGTGACGGAAGCTGGAGTTAAACAGCGAGTGTTGGAGTTAGTGTTTGATAATGCGATTGGGCGGAATCAGCCGGTGACTTTGAAATTGCAGTTGCAGCGTGCAATTGAGTCTGGAGAATTTTCCGGTAACCAATTATCTTGTCTCGGGTTTGAGCCATTATCACCGAGCAATCGGCGAATGTACCAAGTGGTCGAACAACAGCATTTCATTGGCGTCGTCGCTGAGCAACCTGCGGTACTACGCGTGTTAAATGCTGCCGCTTTACTGCCGTTTCGTCTGAATTCTCGATCACAAGAATTAGCGGAAATCGAGATGTTACAGGATGTGGGGTTCATTTACCGCCACGATCCGGCGGTTGCCCAAGCGTTGTTTGCAGTTTCTCGTCGCCAGCAGACGTTTGATGTAGCTCTATACAGTACCCTAGAAGTTCGCAGTGACGAGGTACATGAAATTGTGAAAGTGACCATTCGTCCGGATGCCACGCAGGTAAACCGTATGCAAGTTTCGTCCGCTGAGCGGCAAGATGGGCAAATGCAATGGAGTTGGTATCCCATAGGCGAGGAGGAAAGTCAAACGCCCTTTAACTTGGCTAGGAATACTCGGACCAACTTACAAGTTACAGAAAGCGTAGTCCAAGGAAAACACCAATGGGATTTTGTATTGCCGGACCCTCAGGGCACTCCGTTTGTTCTGATTGGTCAACGGATCTTAGATCTCAAGACTTTTTCAGATTTACCGCTGTATCAAATATCGTCAGCGAATGAATTTGTTGGTCGGGTGGATATGCGGTGGGGTACGGAATATCAAGTTGCATTTTTAGGGGGTACGATTAATCGTTCCCTGCCACAATTTACCGAGGGATCCGCAAGCTTTCGCCAGGGTTTTGTTTATTCGCAGCCTTTAGGTTCTTCGCCTCAGGTTAACCCAGTTCGTAAATCCGGAAAACAAAAACATTGGGTTTGGATGGCGCATGTTCAATCACGGCATTTGACACATGGACGTAGTTTGCATGAAGTACGTTATGTCGTTGAGAATCGCGGCGAACCTTTTCTATTAGTGCAATTACCTGCGGATGTTGAACTGCAAAGCATCACCGTTGACGATGAACGCGTCTATTTGGACTTAGAAGGGAAACAGACATCTAGGCGAAGATACCAGATTCCGTTAAATCAGCAGCAACAGTTGTCCTATGTCACAATTCGGTTCAACGCTCATCGCAGACCACTAGGATTTGTGCAACAACTTGAGGGGTTTCTTCCAAAGTTAGAGTGCCAAGTCTTAAACACCAATTGGTCAGTATCTATTCCACCTGGTTATGAATTGGTGCGTGAACGGGAGAACCCACCCACGATCATGCGGCGACTTTTCGGTCCTTGGTTAGGTACGTCGGAAAACTCCGATACAGATAATGTGCGGATTGACCAATCTAGCGGTTTACGATCTGCGGTATTAAACAGCAACTTGCAACAAACAGTTTCCAGTGCCTTGGTTCGGGCAGCTGGATTTGAGCAAGAGACCGCAGGGTTGAATTGGGCGATGTGGTTGCATAACTATCGTGAACTTAGACTTAATGACCCACGTTTGCCAGAAATTGTGGTAGACGTCCTGGCACTTCAATTTGCAGATGTGTTGCCGAGTTCGCTGTGCGAATCAGCAACGGTCTCTGCAGAATCCATTCCACTTCAATCGTCATTGTCGTGGCTGGAAAACAAACACTTGTTATTTTTACTGTTAGGTGATCGCTTGGTGCTCACGTCCGACCAATGGTTCAATGACGGACCCACAGTACCGGTGGTTAAGCCAACGTCGATCCACCAGCAACGGTTGGTAGCTATGTACGACATGGCGATAGGGAGTTTTGTACCGCTGGATGCTTGGATGGTGGGTAAGTACCAACAGCCTTCGAGTGATTTTCAAGCGGCGGCGTCGTATCGTGCGACCTTGCAGCAAGACCAATTGTGGGTCGTCGCCACTGGTACATTAGGGCAGGCCGAGGAAATGACTTTTAAAACGGTTCGTACGACTACGATGCGTGCCATGTCGTGGGCCAGCTTTATCGGCTGGTTGGGCTTGTTTTTTGTTCTAATTCGACATCGTTGGCGTCTCAGTTTTATCATTCCTCCAGTCGTGGGTTCGATTTGCTTGTTCCTACCGATCACTGTGCTTGAATTTGGCTCGCAAGCGTTTTTTGCATCATTGGTAACTTGGTTTGTCGTGTTTGTACTTCGTACGCGAAAACAGGAAGAAGGCTCTCATTTAGTTGAATCCGCGGATTTGCGATTTGACGTAAATTTAAAACCTCAAATCTTGTCCTGCGGTTTGCTGCTTGTTTTATGCTTGTTGGCAAGTGAGATGGCTCGAGCGTTCCAAGATCCGACTACGCCGCCTGTGACCGAGGCAGTAAGTGCCGACGAGGCAGAGACGCCTGTTGTATTTGATGTGTTTATGCCTGTGGATGATCAACGGGAACCTTACGGTGAATACGTCTATTTGCCCGAAGAGTTTTACCAGAGAATGCGAAACCGGTACTCACAGCTTCAAGCTGGTAGTCGTGACTGGCTAATGACGTCCGCAAACTATGAGTTGACTTGGAAAGAGGATGTAGCGGCGGAGACCGCGATCACTCCGCTGATTACAACGGTTATTGAAATCAGTACGACTGATGCCGTAGTTGATGTTGTGCTACCGTTTTGGCAGTCCGAATGTAAATCAGTACGCGCGTTGCTACAGGGACAGGAAATCCGTACGCAGTGGCATACAAGTCAACGAGGTTTGCAATTTCAGCTTGCCAATGCCGGTGCCCATAAGCTGACAATATTGATCGAACCATTATTGGCAAAAGAGGAATCGCAGCGGTTTTCATTGCATATTCCGAAGGTGGTTGACGCGAAACTAATCTCGCATCACATCGAAAGCGGGCAGCATGTGGTTGTGCGAGGGCAAGCTGGCGCAACGACAGTTGATTTAACGGCTCAGCAAACTTCCGTACAGCTTGGTCAGATTGGTTTGTTTGAAGTGCTGTGGTCCATCGACGAGGCGGAATTGTTGACATCGGCGATTTTGGAGGTGGATCAATATCAATGGTTACATCTGGCACCGCACTCCGTTACCGTCGATGTTCGGTTGCAATTTGACGTGCTCGCCGGCAATGCCCAACAATTTAGCTTACAGGTTGATCCGCGGTTAAAACTATTGCCGATTCAAGCAGGTCAGTTGATTTCAGAATCTCCTCTAATACAAGAAGGGGAGCAAACCATGATTCATTTTACGCTGGAGCAACCAACTTCAGAGGGTTTTGAGGTTTTGCTGCAGTTTTATATAGATGAAGCATCGGGTATTGGGAATATTGCAGTACCGCGTATACATACTATGGTGCAACGCCAAAACGAACATTGGATGGCATTTTCAGTCCACGACGAGTTGACCTGGCAAAGTGACGTTGGCGTGACAGCATCCCAAGCAAATTATGAAAAATTGAAACGGGTCTTTAATGCCACAGATACGTTTAGTGGCGTGTTTGATATTCAAGAGAACGAGTTTCCGACGATCACGACAACGCCTCGAGTCACGACAACGCTGGTCGGGCAACGGTGCGATGTTACGGTCGACGCAGAGAAAGTCGTCGTGCGGTATTTTGCCGACATTGAAGTCACCAATAGTTCTGTTATGCAGCATCGTTTTAAGATTCCCGAGCGTTTTCAGCTTGAGTCGGTGTCAATGTTTCAAAACGGCATCCCGTTAGAAGCACAAAGCCAAATTGCTCAAGATGGGTATTTATCAGTATTTTTTAATCAAGGACTAACTGGATCACACAGTTTTGAACTGCGAGGATTCGTGCAGTTAAATGAACAGGCAACGCAAGTCCCCGTCGTGTCGTTAGAGCAAGCATCTGTACGTAGTGAAACGGTGAATGTGTATACGACCGATAGTGTGCTGGCTCGAATTCTGGCTCCAAGCGACGTTATTTTCCCGACCACAGAGCGTCGATTTGATGCATCACATCGAGGGCGTCTATTGGCCATATTTCATTCCTCGACTGATGCACGTCGGTGTGAGGTTCGAGCGACACAGAACCCCACGAGTTTCAGTGGAACGATCGCGACGAGTATGCATGATATTGACGGTGACTGGATAGCGCGTATCCGTTCGCAAATACAATTAATCCAAGGCGAACTGTCCACTTTGAGGATTGCGGTGCGAAATGTTGATGTCGAAACAATTACCGTGTCGCCGAATTTTCAATACGAGTTGATTGATGGTGACCGTGGTGAACAGTGGATCGTGTTGCGTCCTGATGATCCCACTCAGACATCCTACGAATGGATGGTCGAGTTCAAGTTGGAACAAGATGGGGGCGTTGTCCAAGTCCCTAACGTTAGACTGGTTGACTTGGCTAATAACGAGATACAAAGTTATGCTTATGTACCTCAATTCGATCGGCTGAGAAAGAGAATTCACTGGGACTCCAATAATGCCAAGCCGCTGAGTCGCTGGTCCAATGCAATTATCCCACCTGAAGTTACACCCGAAAGTCACTTTGTATTTCCCTTGTCGGTAAACTCAGATATTCATTTGCGCCCCAGTGTTGACGCTCAAAATCAAGGAGTGGTAACGCTGGCAGATTACGAACTGACGCTGACTTCCTCGCAGCAATTGTTTGCGATCGCCAAATACTACTTAGTTCCGATGACGGGTGATGAATTTGTTTTATCATGGCCGGAGTCGTTGGAATTGGTCGGTGTAAGTGTACATGGCGTTCCACTGCCGGTACGCCAAGGAGTTACCAAGTCATTGCATATTCCGATACAGTCTAATACAGATTTTCACGAAATCGAAGTCGTATTTACGAGCAAGCTTAAGAGCGCAGCGGGTAACGCCGCGGTACCGATCGTATTTCCTGTACCAGAGCACGTGGTTGTTCAAAAGAGCGTCTTGACTATGCATGCTGAGCAAAGCATTCTGCAGAGTTTGCAGTTGGATACGTTGGCCGACGCGCCAATTATTGCAATTGTTAATGAGCAATTACGAGCGAGAATTCGACTATGGGAGTCCGTTGGGAGAAATTCGGGAAGTCATAAGAATAGTTTTTGGCAAACACATTTCCGCGAACTCAACAGTCACTTCGCAGGATTACAAAGCATGACATCGATTGAATCGTTTCAAGGTCTCGTGGATGCTGACCTGCAACAAGACCTAGCTCGTATTCTTGCAGAATCCGAAAGTCTACCAGGGGAGCAACGCCAAAATATACTCGTTCCTCAGAAACAAAAAAATTCCTTTGTGACCGCGCACGGTGTTGTCGATGGCCAGTTACGGCAAGTCGTTTTTAGAGGAGTGTCTGCAACGGGTGGCGATAGTCCGTGGGTGAAGTTACTTGCAATCGGCCTGATATGTGTTGCTATGGTGATAGCATTTTGGGCGATGCAGCAAGAGTGGTTAACCCACTGGATCGCGTTAGTGCCGTTGGGTCCACCTGTTGTGCTGGGAATCGTCTGGTGGTTGTTCTTTGCGTCGAGCGTGCTTGGAGGGTTGCTAATTGCCCTTTGCCTGATCATGAACATGTGGCCGAATCAGCGATTTATAAAGATTCGGAAACGAAAAATAATCGCGCCCGACGTTGGAAACTAATCCACAAGCTCGTCTTGGCAAGAAAATCGTAATCTGCTATTTTCTACGTTCCTGATTGACGACATCAATGATGTTTTGGTAGTCGTATTACAAGGGACTTATTTGCATCAGTTCAACGGATGAAAAATGTTGTTCAACTGTGTGGAAAGTAAAATAGTAACAGCGATCGCATTTTGAAAGGGACGGAACCTTTTCACCTAAATGCGATGATGGGTTAACGTAAGTTAGCACATGATTACGAAGGAGCGTGTGAATGCCGCCGGAAGTCACTGAGGAATCCGATTTACATATGCGATGGATGATTCGGCGGGATATGCCGGAAGTCCTTAAGATCGAAAATGCGAATTTTGAGTTCGCCTGGAGCGAAGATGATTTTATACGCTGCCTGCGACAGCGAAATTGTATTGGCATGGTTGCCGAGCGCAACGATGGGATCGTCGGATTTATGGTTTACGAGCTGCACAAAAATCGATTGCACGTCCTGAATTTCTCCGTCTGCCACGCACAAAAGCGATCGATGGTCGGTACGGCAATGGTTGAGAAACTCAAAAGTAAGTTGTCTAGGCAACGGCGTAACCGAGTCGTTTTGGAGGTACGGGAAACCAACCTCGACGCACAGTTGTTTTTCCGTAAGCAGGGGTTTCTAGCGCTTTCAGTGTTAAGAGATTTTTACGAAGACACGGTTGAAGATGCCTATCTAATGCAGTTCAGACACGTGGCCGAAGCTGTCGAAATGGCCCCCAACCGTATCTCCCGCCTAGCAGGCTGATTCGTCTTTTGTCGGAGTGGTTGACGATATGATTGCGACAATCGTACTTGTGCTAACATTCCTGTCACCATTGTTTATGGCCGCTGGCTATGCGCGGCGTTCTCACTTGAATTTCGCGCAAGTATTGCTGTGGATGCCCGCAGCAATGATCACTCTGTTTCAATGGAATACTCGCTTGCGCGGTCGATTAAACGGCCTGCCCACAGGTGCGATTCTAATATCTAACCATCGCAGCAGTGTTGACGGTTTTTTTATTCAAATGGCCTGTGACAAACCCGTCGGTTGTTTAGTAGCTCGAGAATATGTCGAGGTTCCCGTTCTACGCCACCTGTTTCGATTTTTGGGTATGATCCCTGTTGGTCGCCAAGGAGTCGATACACAAGCCACCAAGCGGGCAATTCGCGAGGCTGCTAGTGGTCGCTTCGTATTGATGTTTCCCGAGGGGCGATTGAATACCACAGCCGACCTGATGCAATCATGTCGACCCGGTGCCGTGATGGTTGCGATTCGGGCCGGAGTGCCCGTCGTACCGTTTTACGTCAAGGACATTACTTTCACAACTGCTCTCTTGAATCCGTTTGTTTCACGGGCCAGAGTGCAGTTGTACGTTGGTGACCCAATTGACGTCGTCAAGTTGTCACAAGGAAAGACCGACAAACAAACGCTCGGCAAAATTCTGCAGTTATGCCTGCTGGAGATTGCTAAGCTAGCGTGTGAAGTCGATTGGGAACCGCAGGTCGCAGGACGGAATTGGAACCGCTAGTGCGCTGGCGTTAGGTTATGCAGCATGTAGACGGTCGTAGAAAGTGGTGGCCTGCTGGTGTAGTTTCTCTCTAGTCTCCGCCGTTGATTTACTGTGAGCAAAAATTGTGAATAAGGGATGGCCGGCCTGGACGATCGCTCCGATCGGCGGTAGATCCGCTACGGTGGGCTGATGACATTTCAGTGCTGCTTGCCAAATGGGTTGAAATTCGTTTGGGATCTGTGTCGTTTCTCGAGCGAATAACACAGCTTTCCCGTAGCGTCTGCCGGCGTGGTCAATACGGGTGAAGGTGGCCGGATTCTTTGAAAAAGAATCGAGGTGTAATTGAATCATAGATCGATTGAATTGCGATTCAAAAAGTTCCATTGAGGCAGTGTAGCGTGGATTGATTTCGATTAGCCACAGTTGGTCATCATCCAATATCAGATCAACGCCAATGAGTCCTCGCAATGAATATTCGTGCTGCAGGAATTCACCTAATTTTTGTAGCTTTTTGTTGATCGAGGGAGGAATATGCAGGGGACCAATCGATCCACAGTATTGAAATTCGCTTGCTTGGAGTTCGTGGTGACCGAGTAGTTGTTCTGTGCACCCTAATAAATCCGTGCGGGCTGGATGCATCAGAAAACTAACACTGATACTACGCCCTGAAATTTGTTCTTGGATAATCATGGTAGGATCCGGAGAACTAGTGTGGGTGTCGTTCAACGCGTGAATTCCTTGTCCGGCGGCAGAGGCGATTGGTTTTTTTAGCCACCGCGTTTTATCTTGGGGGAGACGTTGATTTGATGCGAATGTTCGCGGATATTGACAGCTGCTGCTGGCCAGGACTGCTTGTAAATCCAATGGATCACGCATGCGGGCGATCTGGTCGACCGTAGGAGCTAGCAAGGTTGACCTTGTTGACAGTTCTTGTAGGACGCGGGGGTGATTTTCCATCGCGCCGGTGATACAAATAGCGTCGGGTTGTACGTCAGGCAGCAAGGAGATGCAGGCGGTGGGATAGTTGTTGAGAAGTTGAAAATTCGATCGTGTGCGGGTATCAATGTCTCCAAACATGTCCATGGCATGAATCGTCCAAGAGGATTGCCTGGCAGAGGCAACGGCAGCCCGAGTACTCGCACCGATAATTAAGAGCACACTCATTTGGAATTAAGATTGGGAAGATGTTGATAAAAGCGGCGTTGTAATGTCAAATGACGTAAGCAACTGCACTTAGTTGTTTACTCCGTAGTTTACGTGGTAAAACGGCTTGCTTGAATCCCTAGCAAAGATTACCCACTTTGTTTTAAAGCGATACCGTCAGTTTTGTTTTTATTTAAAAATCAGTTTTTAGTTTTTTTAGTATACGGAGAGTCACTTATGTCCATGTTTGTTGGAGAAAGTCTTGTTGGCGGTGAGTTTAATGAAGTTGCCCATATCGATTTATTAATTGGTAATAAAGATGGTCCTGTCGGCATCGCATTTGCAAATGCGTTGGCTCGCCAAAGCGAAGGTCACACAAATCTACTAGCGGTATTAGCACCTAATCTTGCTGTGAAACCTGCTACCGTGATGATCACAAAAGTGACCATCACAGGCATGAAGCAAGTGGCACAAATGTTTGGAACTGCTCAATGTGCAGTTGCTGCAGCAGTTGCTGATGCTGTTAAAGAAGGTGTGATTAACGCCGATGAAGCTGAAGATCTCGTTATTGTCTGTGGCGTGTTCATTCACCCATTAGCCGAAGATAACGAAAAGATTTATAAGTACAACTACGAAGCGACATTGCAAGCGATCAAAAACGCAATGTCCGGAACACCTTCTGCACAAGAGATGCTTGACGGTCGTGACTCTGCAGTACACCCATTTAAGGGATTCTAATTGCCTCGTGGCTGTTGTTGGTATTATTAACACACAACCCATCTCACGTTGGATTTTCCACGGGAGATGGGTTTTTTATTGTCTACAATTAGTGCAGAATAATTCTTGTTCCTGAAAGTTGGTCGTGATTGGCGAGCAAGGGCGAGAAGACCACCTCCGGCCAATGGTTGTTCGAGAAAGAAAGCTTCCCGATGACAAAGAGTAATATTTTGATTCAGTTAGACCCAGACAGTCACGCTAGCGTATTTGATGCGTTGGTCGCCGTGGATTCCACAGAACTACAGTTGCTGCAGTATCATGACGTGGCGACCGAACAGGTCGAAAAGCTAGTGCATGGTGCGATGTTTACTCGAGGCCCACAGGATTTACGTCATAC
>TARA_B110000263_G_scaffold54898_1_pt1 | contig 10199 bp, 7 predicted proteins | sample TARA_B110000263 | Tara Oceans TARA_B110000263 (sample SAMEA4397730) | marine metagenome | biome: Polar Biome; feature: [MES] marine water layer (ENVO:01000295) within the mesopelagic zone...; material: water (ENVO:00002006), including particulate matter (ENVO:01000060) such as......
ATGGGAATGAAACCTCAAAATGCATAATTAACAAATATTTTAAATGACAAATAAGCTTTCTGACAGAATCAATAATCTCCCTATTTCGGCTACTCTAGCTATGGCTGCTAAATCAAGAGAGTTAAAAGAAAATGGCATAGATATTATTGGTCTAAGTCTTGGAGAACCAGATTTCAACACTCCTGATTTCATAAAAAAAGCTGCAATTCAGGCAATTGATGATAATTATAATTCTTATACGCCAGTAGACGGATATGGCGATTTAAAAAATTCAATCTGTAATAAATTTAAAAGAGATAATGGATTAGATTATAAGCCTACTCAAATTGTAGTATCTACAGGAGCTAAGCAATCTATAGCAAATACTGTTCAAGTTTTAATTAATCCTGGTGATGATGTGTTGTTAGTAGCACCATATTGGGTTAGTTACTCGGCCATAGTTACTCTTGCAGAGGGAAATCCAATAGAAATAAGGTCGGATATCTTAAGTGATTTTAAAATTAATCCTGAACAATTAAAAAATTCTATTACTGATAAAACTAAACTAGTCATCATTAACTCTCCTAATAACCCCAGTGGATCTGTATATAGTGAAGAAGAATATCTAGCACTTGCTAAAGTTCTAGAAAAGTATCCTAAAATTTTCATTCTTTCAGATGAAATTTATGAACATATAAATTATGGTGTTCCTCATTTTAGTTTTGCAAAAATACCTTCGATGTTTGAAAGGACAATTACTGTTAATGGATTAGCTAAAGCTTTTGCTATGACGGGATGGAGGATAGGATATATTGGCGCACCAGAATGGATCGCTAAAGCTTGTACAAAAATGCAAGGACAAATTACTAGTGGAGCTAATTGTATTGCTCAACGCGGAGCAATAGCTGCCCTTGAAGCTCCAGTGAGTAAGATTAAATATATGGTAGATGAATTTAAAGAAAGAAAAAATTTAATTATTGAGCTTCTAGGTGAAATAAATGGAATTAAATTAAATCAGCCTAAAGGTGCATTTTACGTTTTCCCCGATATCTCATCGTTTTTTGGAAAAACTTTAAAAGGAAAAAAAATAAATAATGCTTCTGAATTTGCTATTTATTTATTAGAAGAAGCCCACGTAGCAACAGTAACTGGTGAGGCGTTTGGTTCTCCAAATAATATTAGAATATCTTATGCTGCGTCAAAAGAGGAAATAAAAAAGGCAATAGCAAGAATTAGTAAAGCACTTGCAGACTAATGATCTCTCCAGAAATACGGAGTAAATAATATTAATACAGTAAATAGCTCTAATCTGCCTATTAACATTAAAAAAGCACACCAATATTTTCCAAATACAGGAAGACTGTCAAAATCACTTATAGGACCAAGTGTTCCTAAGGCTGGACCAACATTTCCTATTGATGAAGCAGCACCTCCAATAGCTGATTCAAAATCAAGACCTAATAAACTAAGCACTCCGGCTCCTATTATAAACAATATGAGGTATAAAATAAAAAATGCTAAAACGTGGATGATAATTGGTTTTTCAACTACAGAATTGTTATGTCTTAAATGAAATATTGCATTAGGGTGTAAAGATCTTTTGAATTCTAGCATGCCATTTTTAATCAAAATTAGATGCCTCAATACTTTAACTCCACCAGATGTTGAACCAGAAGATCCTCCCATAAACATAATTCCAAAAAATAACATTGTTAAAAAAGGAGTCCAAGAAATAAAATCACCTGTAACAAATCCTGTAGTTGTAACAATAGCTACAACTTGAAATAAGGCGTGTCTAAAGCTACTTTCAAATTTACCATAAACTTGAGGGTGAAAAACATCTGTTTTACTTAAATCAACAGATAAAAATAAGACTGCAGTAACTATCATTACAAAGATTAAAATAAAAGACAGATACCATTTGAATTCAGTGTCTTGAAAGATTTTTTTAATTTTTCCAGTAAGTCCAAAATATATAAGTATAAAATTAGTTCCTGCTAAAAACATAAATAAAATAATAATATACTGAATAAGTGGAGCATCATTCCAATAACCTATGCTTGCATTTCTTGATGAAAATCCGCCAGAAGCTATATTACTCATAGAATTATTAATAGCATCAAAAAAACTCATTCCTGCTAATTTTAAAAGAATCGTTTCTAAAACAGTCAAGCCAACATAAATTCCCCATAGCCTTTTAGCTGTATCGCTAATTCTTGGGTGTATCTTATCACCACCTATTCCAGTTCCAGGAGCTTCCGCTGAAAAAAGCTGCATCCCTCCTATTCCAAGTAAAGGTAGAATAGCTATAGCTAGCACTATAATACCCATGCCGCCAAGCCAGTGAGTCATACTTCTCCAAAAAATAATACTTTTTGGCAAGGCTTCAATATCATTTAAAATAGTTGAACCAGTTGTGGTGTAACCCGACATGGTTTCAAAGAAAAGGTTAGGAAAAAAAGTTATAGAATCCGTAAGATAATAAGGAAGCATACCTGAAAAAACCATAGTCAACCACCCAATTGTAACTATTAGATACCCGTCACGTTTGTTAATTTGTCTAATATTACTTTTTGTCAATGACATTATAATCCAGCCAACAATAATTGTAAAAATGGCAGATAAAGTAACTTCTTTTAAAACACCATCATTTGTAAGTAGACTAACAAATGAAGAAAAGAGCATAGCAATTCCATTAAATAACAATAATAGACCTATGATATAAAAAATTAATTTCCTGTTAAGTTTGGTCATAAATTTTTATAAAAATAAATTTTCTACTTTCTTTAAACCATCTGGAGTTGAACAAACTAAAACTCTATCGCCAATTTTAATTTCAAAATCACCCAATACAATTAATCCCTTTCCTGCTCTAATTACACCACCAATTATAGCACTTAAAGGAAAATTCAAGTCAACAATTTTCCTGTTTAATACTTTAGAACCTTCCTTAACTATAAATTCAACAATTTCAGCATCCATATCGCTTAGTTTGGCTAGTTCAACTATTTCCCCTTTTCTAACAAATTTAAAAATATCATTAGCTGCTAAGAGTTTTTTATTAATCAAAGTATCAATTCCAATAGATTGAGAAAGATTAAAGTAATCCATATTTTCTAATAGAGCTATAGTCTTTTTTATTTTCTTTGATTTAGCCATTAAACAAGACATGATATTTGTTTCAGAATTTCCTGTTGCAGCAATAAAGGCGTCCATGTTATTTAAATTCTCTTCAACTAGGAGATCAACATTTCTACCATCAACATTTAAGATCATAACATCTTGAAGATCTTCAGCTAAATCATTCGCTTTCCGTTTATTTTTTTCAATTAGTTTAACATTCAACCCTTTTTTACTAAGATCTTTTGCTAACATAGACCCCACTCTTCCTGCTCCTAAAATCATGATATTATTAATCTCTTGCTTAACAGTACCTATTAAATTATACAGCTCATTTAAGCCTTTCTTATTAGTAATAAAATAAACTTGGTCTGATTCACAAAAAATAGTATTTCCTCTTGGAATAATAGTCGTTTCACTATCTTCTCTTTTAAGAGCAATTGGCATAAAGTGAACTCCTGGAAAAACTGAAGCTGCTTCCATCACTGTTTTACCAATGAAAGGGGCATTTTTTTTCAATTTGATTCCCATCATTTTTAATATTCCCTCTTCAAAATCATGACTAGTTGAAAATGCCGACTCATTAATTAAATGTTTAATTTCTTCTGCAGCTAAATTTTCTGGTGAGATTAATTCATCTATTCCGATTGAATCAAAGTCGATTGAATTTGAATTTTCTAAAAATTCAACATTAGAAATTCTGGCAATAGTACGTTTTGCTCCTAATTGCTTTGAAAGAAAACAAGTAGTAAAATTTGTAGCTTCTGAGCTAGTAAGAGAAACAACCAAATCAGAATTCTGAACATTAGCTTCTTTTAAAACCGATATTGAAGTAGAATCCCCTTCAATGGTTTTGATATCAAGTTTATTTTCGGCAATATTAATACTAGACTCGTTATTATCAATTAAGGTAATATCTTGAGACTCAAAAGAGAGTAACTTTGCCAAATGATATCCAACTTCACCAGCTCCTGCTATTATGATTTTCATATATATAGCATTTAATAGAATACAAATATACTTGATTTTAAAAAATGAATAATATATTTTTAATAATTTAAATTTAAATACACATATATCTTTCTTAAGTTTGACAATAATATATGATTAGAAAATTCCCTATTTTACTATTATTAATGTTTTTCGCATCAGGTATTTGTCAAAAAAATAATACTAGAATAGAAAATCTTCAAAATTTTGATAAACAACAACTACATTTTGGTTACTTTATTGGTTTCAATCAATATAATTACAAGCTTGATTATAAAGAAAATCCTAAATATTCTACATGGATCGATGAAAGTATGGGAATTAACATTGGACTAATTGGTGATTTAAGAATTGGTGAATATCTTAACCTAAGATTTGAACCGGGGCTACATACCAATAAGTTGAATTTAATTTTCAACGAAAGATCAAAGTTCACCCAAAACAGTGACACTTTAAGAACCGTTAAATCTACTTATATCCACTTGCCACTTCTTATTAAATTCAGCACAAAAAGATTAAATAATTTTAGACCCTACATTTTAGGAGGAATTTCAACTTCATTCAACTTATCTAGCAACCAAAATAGTCCAGAGGACAATAAAAATAATGTCTTTAGGTTAAAAGCCAATAACCTATATTATGAGTTAGGGTTTGGTATTGATTTTTATTTACAATATTTTAAGTTTTCACCATCTTTAAGAGGAGTTTTTTCATTAAAAGATGAACTTGTGCCAGATGACGACCCAGAGAGTCCGTGGACTAGCAATATAAAGAGTCTTTCTAATAGGGGAGTTTTTATAAATTTAACTTTTCATTAATTAGAGAAACTTTTTCTTTTAATTTCCCCTAATATTACTCCAACTGAAATAGACAAATTTAAACTTTCCGGAACATGACTGTTTACTGATCTCGGGATTGTTAAATTATGATTTAGCATGCTAGACAATGTATCTGAAATACCATTAGCCTCATTACCAAAAATTAAGATTCCTTTTTCAATTAATAAATTTGTCTCATACAAAGATTTTCCATTTAGTGTAGTTCCTATTAATTCTAGTTTACTGCTTTTTAAATATGAATTAAGATCTACATAATTAATATTCATTCTAGAAAGAGAGCCCATAGCAGATTGAACAACTTTTGGATTAAAACAATCCACAGAGTCATTTGAACAAATAACATCCTTTACTCCAAACCACTCACAAGTTCTAATAATAGTGCCTAAATTTCCCGGATCTCTAATAGACTCTAGAGCAACTATTAGTTTATTCTGGTTAACAGGTTTATTCTTTGGGATTTCAAAAATTGCTAAGTGATCATCTGGATTATTAAAAAAACTTATTTTTTTAAATTCATCGCTAGAAACATCAATTTGGTTTTCGATATCATTAAAAACAGAACAATCAATTGAAAATAATTTAACCAATTTAAATTTTGAATCTATAAATTCTAAAATAGATTTTTTACCCTCAACTACAAAAAAACGATTTAGATCCCTAAACTTCTTTTGTTTTAGGCTACTTATCAATTTTATATCCCTTTTGCTAACCATATTTAAAGATGTATTTTTGACAATAATATTATTCTGTGGAACATATTTTAACAAAAATACTATTATTTATAATTTTAATCCCATTATTTATTGGGTGTAGTATTTCTAAAAATATTGAAAAAGGAAAACTTATTTTAAAATCTAACGAAATAATAGTTAATGGAAATAAAATTCCAAAAGATTCTTTAAAGCCACTATTAACTCAAAATAAAAATAATTATTTTTTAGGCTTTCCGTTTTCGGCCTATTTAAATGAATCATCAAAAAAAAATACTGATTCTATTTTTGATTCATGGATTGAAAAAAACAGTTCTAGAAAGTCTAAATTAATCAGTATTTTCTCAAAAAAACAAATTCATCAAATAAAAAAATACATCAAAGACTATAATAGCTGGAAAATTAGAAATAGTGAGAAACTAGAACTAATTGACTCAGTTAAAACTGAAATATCAATTGACAATTTAAAATCTTTTTATAAAAACAATGGTTATTTTAAATCAAAAGTTGAAACTAAAACAATAATTGATCAGAAAAACAACATCTATGGAAAAGTTATTTATAATATTAATTTAGGAAATCAATATTATCTCGATTCAATAAAATCAAATATTGAATCTAAAATTATAGATTCAATATTTAATAAAAACAAATCATATTCATTTTTAAAAAAAAACAACCCATTCAATACTCTAGATTTTGAGTCTGAAAGAAACAGACTAAATAAATTGTTTAAAAATTCGGGGATTTACAATTTTCAAATTAATTCAATATCCTTTGAATTAAAAATGGACACTACAGCTATTGATTTAAGTATTCCAGTAACTATTAATATTGTTAATGATAAATCAAAAAATAATTTATCAAATAACGAAGATAATTACAAGCTTCATTACATTAAAAAAATAAACCTATATACTAATGAAATCAATAAACTAAATGATGAAGATTTAAAAAACTTTATCACTAATGATGGAATAAATATTTACTCAGATGGGAAACTAAGATATAAGCCTGAAAATTTAACCAAATTAATTTCGATAAAAAAAAATAGTCTATATAGCGATTCAATAAGATCTAAAACAATTACACAACTGAATAATTTTGAAAATTTTCAATATCCTTCTGTTAGCTACAATTATCTAAAGAATTCTAGTAATGAATTGGAAGCTAATGTTCTTTTAATTCCAAAAAAGAAGTTTTCTCTTGGTTTTGGCGTTGATTTAAAACATTCAAACATTGAAGATGTAGGATTAGCTTTTCAAAGTTCTTTAACTAGTAGAAATATTTTTAAAGGAGGTGAAAGACTAGAATTTACTAGCAGAGGAACAATAGGTAAATCTGCCAATACTACAATTTCAGAATTTAGTTTAGATATTAGATTTAAATTTCCTAGATTTTTTAGTCCTATTAAATTCGAAAAACTTGAAAAACTTGAAAATAAACCAACCACATACATAGGAATAGGGACGTCAAAACAAACTAACATTGGTTTAGATAAGCAGAGTTTCAAGTTTGATATAAATTATGATTGGACTAATAAAAAGAATAAAAAAATTAATATAGGTCTCCTAAATATAGAATTAGTCAATAATAAAAACAGTGTTAATTATTTTAATATTTATTCAAATTCTTTTAATACTATTAATTCTATTGCTATAAAAAATAATGCTAATAGTTCGTATTTCAATTCATCAAATGAATTAATAATTCCAAATGGAATTGATTCATTTATAAATGAAGTGACATCTAAAAAAATTTCAATTAATGATGAAGATTATAATAGCGTTTCTTACATTAATGACAGAAGAAATAGACTAACTTCTAACAACCTAATTGTTGGATCAAATTTTTCTATAACAAACAATAATAGAAAAAACATATATGATGAAAACTTTTCTCAAATTATATTTAAAGTAGAATTGGCAGGAAGTATGACGGATTTTTTAGCTAATCAATTTAATGTTCGTGTAGATGAATTTGGAAATAATAAAATTTTAGGACTTGCATATTCTCAATATATAAAAACTGAATTTAGCTACATAAATCATTGGTCTATAAATTCAAATTCATTAATTGCTTTTAGAAGCTATTTTGGAATTGCTGTTCCTTTCGGCAATGCAAATAGTATTCCTTTTTCAAAATCATTTTTTGCTGGAGGATCAAATGACAACAGGGCTTGGGAAGTGTATAGACTTGGCCCTGGAAGTAGTGGGGCAATAAGCGAATTCAATGAGGCAAATATGAAAATTGCAATGAGTGTTGAATACAGATTTAATTTAATTAAAAAACTAGATGGGGCTTTGTTTATTGACTTTGGAAATATTTGGAATGTATTTGATGGTACTAATGACCCAAAAAGAACATTTGATGGGTTTAAAGATTTAAATGAAATTGCTATTGGAAGTGGCTTTGGAATGAGATACAATTTAGGTTTTTTTGTTTTAAGATTAGACATGGGATTAAAAACTTACAATCCAGTATTAGAAACAAAAGACAGGTGGCTAACAGATTTTAATTTAAAGAAAGCTGTATTTAATATTGGTTTAAATTATCCTTTTTAAGCTCAATAATTCTTTTTAATTTAGCGAACCAATAATAAAATTACTATGAGTAATAAAATAAAAAGTGGCGTAGCAACTGGAGATGAAGTTCAAAAAATTTTCAAATTAGCTAAAGAAAAAAAATTCGCTCTTCCAGCAGTTAATGTGATAGGATCTAACACAATTAATGGCGTATTAGAAACCGCTTCAAAATTAAATGCTCCCGTAATTATTCAGTTTTCAAATGGTGGAGCAGTTTTTAATGCCGGAAAAGGTTTATCTAATGAAAATCAAAATGCTGCAATTAAGGGAGCAATAGCTGGCGCAAAACATGTTCATGAACTTTCAGAAGCTTATAAAGTACCTGTTATTCTTCACACAGACCATGCTGCAAAAAAATTATTACCATGGATTGATGGCTTACTAGATGCTAGTGAAAAACATTACGAACTAACAGGTAAATCACTATTCAGCTCACACATGATAGATTTGTCTGAAGAGCCTATAGAACATAACATAGCTATATGTAAAGATTACTTAAAAAGAATGAGTAAAATTGGAATGACCTTAGAAATAGAACTTGGAATAACAGGTGGTGAGGAAGATGGAGTTGATAATACAGATATTGATGACTCCAAATTATACACTCAACCTGAAGAAGTTGCCTATGCATATGAAGAGTTGTCAAAAATTAGTGACAAGTTTACTATAGCAGCAGCATTTGGAAATGTACACGGCGTTTACAAACCGGGTAATGTAAAATTAACTCCTAAAATTTTAAAAAATTCTCAAGATTATATTTCTAAAAAGTATAATGTAGGTCATAATACTATTGATTTTGTTTTTCATGGTGGATCTGGCTCATCTGTTGAACAAATAAGAGAAGCCATTGACTATGGAGCAATTAAAATGAATATTGATACTGATATGCAATATGCATTTATGACTGGCACTAGAGATTACTTTAAATCAAATGAAAATTATTTAAAAGCCCAAATAGGAAATCCTAATGGATCAGACGTGCCAAATAAAAAATATTATGATCCAAGAGTGTGGCTAAGAAAAGCTGAAGAAAGCTTTATTTCAAGGCTTACTCAGGCCTTTCAAGATCTTAATAATGTAAATACCCTTAACTAATTTAGGTTTATTATATTTGAATTAATATCATTCTATATGGCTTGGTTTAAAAGAAAATCTAAAGGAATTCAAACTACTACAAAGGAAAAAAAAGATACTCCTCAAGGCCTTTGGCATAAAACTCCTACTGGAAAAATAATAGATACAGAAGAATTAGAAAAGAATTTTTATGTATCTCCAGAAGATGGTTTTCATACAAGAATTGGAAGTAAAGAATATTTTGAAATTTTATTTGATAATAAATTCAAAGAAATTGATGCAAATATATATTCAAAAGATCCATTAAAATTTATCGATAGTAAGTCTTATAAAGACAGAACCAAGGAATCAATAAAAAAAACAGGTCTTAAAGATGCTATAAGAGTAGCGATAGGTAAATCTCAAGGATTGAATGTAGTTATTGCCTGTATGGATTTTATATTTATTGGAGGATCCATGGGTTCTGTAGTTGGAGAAAAAATAAGTAGAGGCATAGATCTCGCTATTTCAAAAAAAGTTCCCTTAATTATAATTTCTAAATCTGGAGGCGCTAGAATGATGGAAGGTGCTATTTCATTAATGCAGATGGCTAAAACATCTGCTAAGCTCGCTCAACTATCTAATCATAAATTACCATATGTCTCTTTATGTACTGACCCTACCACTGGTGGAACAACCGCTTCTTTTGCCATGCTTGGAGATATAAATATTTCTGAACCAGGCGCCTTAATTGGTTTTGCTGGTCCAAGAGTTATTAAGGATACGACAGGAAAAGATCTTCCAGAGGGATTTCAAAGATCAGAATTTCTTCATGAGCATGGATTTCTTGATTTTATAACGTCAAGAACACAGCTAAAAGAAAAAATCAATCTTTACTTTGATTTAGTTCTAAACAGACCAGT
>TARA_B110000263_G_scaffold64896_1_pt1 | contig 10173 bp, 7 predicted proteins | sample TARA_B110000263 | Tara Oceans TARA_B110000263 (sample SAMEA4397730) | marine metagenome | biome: Polar Biome; feature: [MES] marine water layer (ENVO:01000295) within the mesopelagic zone...; material: water (ENVO:00002006), including particulate matter (ENVO:01000060) such as......
ATTACAGTACCTAAAATTGATCAAATGATTGACGCTGCAAATTTAGCTGGAGCATATGGATCAAAGATTATTGGATCTGGCTGTGGAGGATCAATTGTTGTTGTTTCAAATATTAAAAATGAAAAAAAAATCATGAAATCAATTCTTGAGGCAGGTGCAATTGATGTTTCTAGAGTTAAAATATCAAAAGGTATTTTTTAAATGATAAACTCAATAATTATTATGTCTGTTGAAGCCATTATTTATTTTGGATTATATTTGTTTTCAAATATAGATGGGGTGTTGGCATTGAAGATCATGAGAATTCATTAATTTCAAAATAAATTACAAGATATCTAAGATTAGAGTCTAACTTAGTTGTAGTTGGAAATACATCGTTAGTCATTGCTGAGTTAGTCTTTTTTGAACGTTAAGGTTGAGATGAAATAAACAAGGCTTGGATAGAAAATAAATAAATTAGTAAGTATTGAGTAATATAAAACCTACACTCGTAATATTAGCTGCTGGAATGGGAAGTCGTTATGGAGGTCTAAAGCAGTTAGATACATTTACACCAGAAGGAGCAACTATTATAGATTTTTCCATATACGATGCGTTGCAAGCTGGATTTGGAAAATTTGTATTCATAATTAGAAAAAGTTTTGAAAAAGAATTTAAAGAAGTTTTTAATAAAAAAATTATTGGAAAAGCAGAAATTTCGTACGTGTTTCAAGAAATAGATAGTGTCCCTGAAAAATATCAAAATTCAGAAAGAACAAAACCTTGGGGAACTGGTCATGCAATGATGATGGTAAAAGATGTTGTAAATGAAAATTTTGCTATTATAAATGCCGATGATTTTTATGGAAAAGAAGCTTTTCAGGTGATGGCTAAAAAATTAAGAGAAACAAACAAAGATTCGTATGATTTTAGTACCATGGCTTATTTGTTAAAAAATACAGTTTCGGATCATGGGTTTGTCTCTAGAGGAGAATGTCAAGTTGATAATGATGGCTATTTAATCGATTTAACTGAGCGTACTCACATAGAAAAGGTAAATGAAAGTTTAATTCGCAAAGATGAAAACGTAGGTTTTATTCCAATTAGCGGAGATACAGTGGTGTCGATGAATTTTTGGGGATTTACTCCAAAATGTTTTGAATTTGGAAATGCTCTTCTTGATGAATTTTATAAAAGAAATCAAAATAATTTAAAAGCTGAATTTTTTCTTCCGTTAATAGTTAGCGAAATGATAAAATCTAAAATGGCGTCAATAAAAGTGCTAAAATCAAACTCAAAATGGTTCGGAGTTACATATAAAGAAGATAAAGAAAAAGTTCAAAAAGACATAGAACTTTTAAGAAAACAAAATATATATCCTTCAAAACTTTGGTAAAATGTTAATTGATCAGGACGAGTAGAATCTTATTCATTTTTTTTCCTGAAGATAAAAAAGAGAGACCACCCATCAAAAGAAAACCGATATTATTTGAGTAGGGGAGCACCAATTAAAAATAACTATAGAGATTTTTTGGGTTTTAGTAGTACTGGCCATACAATAATTGTACAAGTTTTAAAAAACCCTAATCACTTGTTTATAAAGTAGTTAGGATTTGACTTAGCGGAGAGACTGGGACTCGAACCCAGGCGACAGTTACCCGTCGACAGTTTAGCAAACTGCTCCATTACCACTCTGGCACCTCTCCAATACTCATTTAAATTAAATGAGCGAGCAAATTTAACTTTTCCAAGTCAATTCAACAAGGTTTAAAATAAAAATTATAGATTCTTTGTTAATTCCTTTATAATTCTATTTTCGGAAAGAAATTCCTTTCCAATAACCTTAAGTGCTGTATAGGTTGGAATTGCAGCAATCATTCCAATAGGTCCAAATAATAGTCCAGCTATTACTATTACTAAGAAAATTTCTAAAGGATGTGATTTTACACTATTTGAAAATATTAGTGGTTGACTTAAGAAATTATCTATTATTTGACCAAAAGCAAAACCAATAGTTACGTATATTGCTTTAGGTAGAATTACTGCACTAAAATCTTCGCTAATATGACTTGACATAGTAAGTAATACCATTAAAATTCCTCCAATAAAAGGACCAATGAATGGAATTAAGTTTAGTAAAGAACACAAGAATGCAATTACTATAGCATTAGGAGTGCCAATTATTAATAGAATGATAGTGTAAATAATAAATAGTATGAAGATTTGTACAATTAATCCTGCAAAATATCTAGATAATAAAAATTTTATAGTATCGTATGATTTTTTAATTTTTTTATTTGATTTTTTAGGAAGAAGAATGAATAGACATTTTTGAATTATTTTTGAATCTTTAAGAAAAAAGAATGAAATAAACATCACAGAAAGAATACCTATCGTTAGGTTTCCTAATGTTTTACCGATTGAGTTTAAAATTTCAGTTATAAAAGTAAAGTCAATATTATTTAGCCAGTTTAAATTAAAAATAGTTTTATCTAAATCAATATTGAATTGATTTAAATAATTTGACATTTCAATATATAGGTATTTGATGTTATCTTGGAAAGAATCTATATCTAGAAGAGATAAGTTTTTACCTTGTTCTATGACAAGAGGAATAAACAATGAGATTATACCTATAATTAAGCCTAGTAAGATCAACATTGTTAAAATAGATGCAGAAATATTTTTAAGTTTTAATCTATTAACAAGAAACTTAACAATAGGTCTGCCAACAAGAGAAACTACCATGGCTATAATTATGTATGATACAAGAATTTTAATTTCATTAAGAAGGTATAGACCTGTTAAAATTCCAACAATTATAAGTACGGCTTTTAATATTCCTTTAGATATTTCATTTTTTGACATATACAAATATATTACATATTAACAATTGATACAGTATGGCAAGCTATAATACCAGCTGTTTCAGTTCTAAACCTTGAATTTCCAAGTGATACGTTCTTGAAACCTAGACTAGATATTGTTTCAATTTCTTTTTGAGAAAAATCACCTTCAGGACCAATTAAAATTAAATTTGATGATCTAGCATTAATTGAGTTTAAAAGAGGCTCTTTTTTAAATTTATCACAATGGGCTATAAATAGATCATCTTTGAAGTCATTTTTTATAAATTCTTTTAAAGAAATAATTGGATTTAATTTAGGTAGATGAGATTTTAAAGATTGTTTCATTGCTGAAATAAGAACTTTTCTTAATCTTTTATCATTTATATATTTTTTTTCAGTTCTATCACAAACTATAGGCGTTACTTCAGAAATCCCAATTTCACTAGATTTTTCTAAAAACCATTCAAATCTTTCCATTGATTTTAAAGGAGATATTGCTATGTGTAAACTATATGATAGAGGAGTGTCTTTAATAACTTTTTCAATATCTACTTTACAGTGACTTTTTGAAATTGAATTAATTGAAGCTTCAAAAAAATAATTAAGACCATTTGTGATATTTAACTTATCTCCAATGTCTTTTCTTAAAACTTTAAATAAATGTTTACTTTCTTCTTTGTCAAATTCTGCAATTTTATCATTTTTAGATAATTTAGGTAAATAAAATAGTTGCATATTAAAACTGATATCTTGCTTTAGCTCCATTTTCAATTGATGAAAAATCTTTATTCTGATATTTAAGATAACCAACCATAGCTATCATTGCAGCATTATCAGTTGTGTATTCAAATTTCGGAAAATATGATTGATAATTTTCTAAAGATTCATTTTCTTTAAACTTAGCGATAACGCCACTATTACATGAAACACCACCACCAAAAACTACTCTCGAAATATCGGTTTGTTTTAAAGCTAAAATGACTTTTTCATAAAGTATCTCTACAATTGTTTTTTGAAGTGAAGCACAAAGGTTGTTAAGTTCATGCTTAATGAAATTTTCATTTATTTTAGTTTCTTTTTCAATATACCTTAGAAAGCCCGTTTTTAATCCGCTAAAGCTGAAGTTTAGGCCTCCAACTTTAGGTTTGGTAAATGTATGTTTTATTGAATTTCCTGCTTTGGAATTTTTATCTATTATTGGACCTGCTGGATAAGGAAGTCCCAATATTTTTCCACATTTATCAAAAGTTTCACCTATAGCATCATCTAATGTTTCTCCAATTAGCTCCATTTCAAAATAATTTTTCACTATAATTATCTGCGTATGCCCTCCTGAAATAGTCACGCCGATAAAAGGGAAGGAAGGTTTATAAGGACCACAATCTTCAATAAAATGTGCCAATAAATGGGCTTGCATATGATTAACTTCAATAAGAGGAACTTCTAATCCTATTGAAAGTGATTTTGAAAATGAAGAACCAACTAAAAGTGAGCCTAATAATCCAGGTCCCCTAGCATATGCTATAGCATTTAATTGATTTTTGTCGATATTTGCTTTAGAAATTGCCTGGTTAACAACTGGAATAATATTTTGTTGATGAGCCCTTGAAGCTAGCTCAGGAACCACACCTCCAAAAGATTTGTGAATTTCTTGATTAGCTATAAGATTTGATAAGACTTTTCCATCACATAGAACTGATGCTGAAGTATCATCACAAGAAGATTCGATTCCTAAAATATAAGTAGGCACAGTATTTGTTTAATAACAAAGATAATACATATAAATATCAAATTTTTTTTTAAAAAATATAGAATATTAATTCTCTCGCTGATTACTATTGTAGTTTTAGTTATCTCAGTAAGTACAATAACTAGTTTTCAAACTTTTGTAGCTCAAAAAATAGCTAACAGAATTAATAATCAATATGGTACTGAATTAGAAATTAGTAGAGCTGAATTAGATTATTCTGGTAAGATTGATTTAAACGATTTTCTAATTAGAGATCATAAAAATGACACATTAATTTATTTTAAAAGTTTTTATTTAAGCCCAAAGAGTTTAGGCAAAATGCTATCGTCAGACTTTAACTTTAATTCAATTTCTCTAGATGGATTGACATTAAACATTTATAAATATTTAGATGAAGACCAAACTAATTTAGACATCTTTATTGATAAAATAAATAATGAAAATAACGCAGAATTAAATAATATAAATTTTAATTATTTGATTAAAAAAATTGAATCTTTAAACTCTACTATTAACTACAAGGATTTTAATAATAATAAAAAACTAGCTATTATATCAGATTTAAATTTTCATTTAACAGATTTTGAGTTAAAAAATAATAATATAAGTGTTGAAATAAATAATTTAAGTTTAAAAAACAATCTCTCTGAAGATTTAAAGAGCTTTTCATCTATTGTTACTTATTCTGAGAAAAATCTTTTATTAAAAGAATCCAAAATTGAATTTGGTAATTCAAAGTTACGTGCAGATTTGAAATTTGATTTTTCTAATATTGATTATCCGAATTATGACAAACTTTTTGATTCTGTATATTTTGATTTTAGTTTTAAAGATTCAAAAATAATAACAGCTGACTTTAATTCTTTTTATAAGAAAATAAATGATTCATATAATGAAGAGTGGGTATTAAACGGTTCTATAATTGGAAATTTAAATAATCTAATTTTAAATGAAATTATCTTTACAAACGAAAATAATTATATAAAATTTAATTCTTTATTTAAAAATTTATTTAATAAGAATGCTGATTATGATCTTGCTTTAAGTTTTGATAAAATAAACACTTCATCACAAACAGTTAATTTGATTTTTCCACAAATTTTTGGCACGATATTACCTTCGTCATTAAAAAATATAGGAAGATTTAATTTACAAGGATTAGCAAAAATTAATTCTAATGAAGTTGAATCAAATTTTAATTTAAAAATTAATCAAGGGTCTATTCAGTCTTCTTTAAAAATATCACAATTATCAAAGATTGATAATGCAGTTTATAAAGGTTCTATTAAAGCTCATAATTTAGATTTATCAAGATTTGTAAATATTGAAGGTATTAGCATATCAAACTTTGAATTTGATATTAAAGGAAGAGGATTTACAACTGAGTATTTAAATTCTTCTATTATTGGAAAAGTAAGTAACGTTATATATAAAGATGAGATTTATGATCAAATTGAAATATTTGGAAAAGTTAAGGATCAGGTTTTTGACGGCAGTTTAATTTCAAATGATAAAGATCTAAATCTTGTTTTTAATGGACTTGTTGATTTTAGTAACGATTTAATTGATTTTGATTTTAATACATCAATAAAAAGCGCTGATTTATATAATTTAGGTTTTGATCAAAATGCTATACTTAGTGGACTAGTTACTGTGAAACTCAGGGGAAGTAACATGAAAAATTTAATAGGAGATCTAACTATTGAAAATGCGAAGTATTCAACTAATGAAGAGACAATTGTTTTTGATAATTTTTATGCTCAATTAAGGAATAATGAGAAGAATAGAATTATTAATGTTTCATCGAGTGATATTTTTACTGGTATTTTAATTGGTGAATACGATTTTTACAATTTAAAATCTTCGATATTTAACAATTTTGGCAAACACTATTCTAATTTTAATTTGATAAAGCCTTATGATTCTCAAAATATATCTTTTAGTCTAAATTTAAAACCTAAATTTTTAAAACTTTTAAGTAAAAGCCTTTTAATTGATGAAAATACTTTTGTAAAAGGAAAATTTGAATCTAATGGGTCTTTTCAATTGAATTTAGAGTCCTCTTTAATAGAATACAATGATATTATTCTAGAAAATATACAATTAAATATTAATAATGAATTTGGGTATATTAAAATAAATGATTTAAAATCTAAATTTGTAAATGGTAAAGATTTTAAATTAGAATCTAGTTTTGTCAATGATACACTATTTATTTCTTCAACTTATAACTCTTTGAATCAAGATTCTAATAATTTAAAGTTCTTCCATACAATTAATAAAGAGAATAAATCTATAATTGGTTTCACAGAATTAGATTTGATTATCAACAATCAAGATTGGTCTTTGAATAAGAAAAATAATTTTTCAAAACCTAGACTTGTTTTTGATAGAATTTTAAAAGATTTAGAATTGACTAATGTTAATTTTATTAATGACAATCAATTTATAGATATTGATATAATTGAAAACACGAATAGCTCTAATTACTCTTTCTCATTTAAGAATGTTAGTCTTGAAAATTTGACTTCAATAAAAAATAAAATTTTTTTTAATGGGAATATTAATGGTGATTTGATTCTCAAGAAGGAATTGGGAATTTATAAAGGTAATTCTAGACTTACTTTTGAAAATTTAAAAGCAAATAATTATGATTTAGGAAGTGCTGTTTTAAACATTGAAGCTTCTAAAGATTTAAAAAGCTTTAATCTTAATTTTGATGTCATTAAAGAGTCTTCTAAAATCATAGAACTCAGCGGAAACTTTGGTGTTGAAGAAGAGTTTTTCCCTTTAGATATGAAATTAACAACAACTAATTTTGATATTAGTCCCTTTTCAAAGATTGGTAAGAATGTAATTTCAAATTTTGATGGACTTTTTAATTCTGACATTTTAATTTCAGGTTCATCTGAAAATCCTATTTTTTCCGGATTTATTAATACCGATAATGTGAGTTTTAAAATACCTTATTTGAATGTACAATATAATCTAAAAAACAATCCTAGCTTTGTTTTGAAGGATCAATCATTTATTATAAATAAGTTTTCTTTATTTAATCCAGAATCACTTTCTGAAGGTGTTATATCAGGAGAAATATCTCATGATAAATTTAAAGATTGGATTTTGAATTTAAAAATAAATTCTGATAATTTGATGATTTTAAATACTAAAGCAAGTCCCGATCTTCTTTATTTTGGAACAGCAATGTTTAATGGAGAAGCCGAAATACAAGGGCCAAGCAATAATCTATCGATTAATTTAAATGGCTCTACTAATAAGAATACCAAATTATCTATTCCCATTAAAAAATCACAAAACACGGGAGATTTGAATTATCTTAATTTTGTTAGTTCAAAAGATATTCAGAATTCAGATGAATTAATCAAAAAAAACGATTTAAAAGTTGATCTTGAAATAGAATTTAATTCTAATGCTAATTTAGAAGTAATTTTAGATTCAGAATCAAACTCTAGAATTGAAGGTATAGGAAATGGTAATTTAAATTTTAAAATTAACACTTTAGGTAATTTTAACATCTTTGGAGACTTTGTGGTAGAACAAGGATCGTATTTTTATAAATCTCTTGGAATTGTAAATAGGGAATTTATTATAAATAAAGGCTCTACTTTGATCTGGAATGGGGATCCTTATTTAGCAGAGATTAATATAAATGCAAATTATGAAGTTCCTGGTGGTGCTAATCCAGCCATTTTAATTCAAAATACTAGTTTTAATAGAAAAATACCAACTAATGTCAATGTTTTCCTCTCTGGAAATTTGATTGAAATAAACACTCCAAGTTTTGAAATTAATTTTCCTAATACAAGCGGCCCAATAAAATCAGAAATCGAATATTATTTAGTTGATAATGAAAAGAAACAAAAACAAGCAATTTCTTTGTTATACCAAGGAACTTTTATTGATGAAGTTTCCTTGTCTTCAGTTTCTTCTCAAGCAATTACAAATAATTTATTTCAAAAAGCATCAGGAATAATTGATGATATATTTACTAACTCTGATGATAAGATGAATATTGGGATTAATTATTTGAAGGGAGATAAAAATGCTGCATCCTCATTGTTAAATAGAGATAGGTTAGGTCTTTCATTAAAAACTGAAATAAGCGATAAGATTTTAATTAATGGTAAAGTAGGTGTTCCGGTGGGAGGTGTTGAAGAAAACATAATAATTGGTGATGTACAGATTGAGTTTCTTTTAAATGAAGAAGGTAATTTAAAAGCTCGATTTTTTAATAAAGAAAATGAATACCAGTACTTTGCTAATGATATCGGATATACACAAGGAATGGGGATTTCTTATGAATTAGACTTTGATAGTTTTAAGGAAATTTTTACAAAGAATTCTAAGCTAAAATCATCTAAAGCCAAATAAATAGAATCCATATAATAATTAGTTTGTAATTTTACAATTTATATTTATTATGAAAGTAACTAAAATAGCAGTTCTAACTTCTGGAGGGGACTCTCCAGGAATGAATTCAGCTTTAAGAGCAGTTGTTAGGACTTGTGCTTATAATAAAATTGATTGTATTGGTATATCAAGAGGATATCAAGGTCTAATTAATGATGATATTAGACCATTAAATACAAGAAGTGTTAGAGGAATTATTAATAGGGGAGGAACATTTTTATATTCAGCTAGATCTAATGACTTTAAAACAAAGGAAGGTAGGGTTAGAGCTTATGAAAATTTAATAAAGCATAAAGTGGATGCTTTAATAGTTATTGGCGGTGATGGTTCTTTTACTGGAGGATTGATTTTTCAAAATGAATTTAATTTCCCTGTTATGGGAATTCCAGGAACTATCGATAATGACCTTTATGGCACTTCTCACACTTTGGGATATGATACTGCATTAAACACAGTGATGGAAGCTATTGATAAAATTAGGGATACGGCTATTTCTCATGATCGTTTATTTTTTGTTGAAGTAATGGGTCGAGATGCTGGCCATATAGCTTTAAATTCTGGAATAGCTATAGGAGCACAAGAAATATTAATTCCGGAAGAAAATGTTGGAATAGAAGAGTTAATAGACTCTTTGAAAAAAAGCAAAAAAGCAGGAAAAACTTCAAGTATTGTTGTTGTTGCAGAAGGAGATAGAACAGGTGAAAATGTTTTTGAATTAGCCAAAAGCGTTGAAAAAGAATTTCCTAATTATGAAATTAGAGTATCTGTACTAGGTCATATGCAAAGAGGTGGGAGTCCGTCTTGTTTTGACAGGGTTCTTGCTTCAAGAATGGGTGTTAAAGCAGTAGAGTCTTTATTAAAAGGAGATTCTGGTAAAATGATAGGTTTTGATAATGGTAATATTAAATTGACTCCTTTAGCTACCGCAATTAAAGGGAAAACTAAAATTAACCCTGAACTTATTAAGGTGTCACAGATAATGAATACCTAAATTAGTTATCAATATCTCATTTATAATCTTTTATTTTATGAAATTCTTAAAACTATTAAAAAAACATATTTTAAATAATTAGTATTGGAGATTTTTTCTTTAGTTTTAAACTCGAAAAAAAAATAAAATGTCAAAAATTAAATTAGGAATTAACGGATTTGGAAGAATTGGTA
>TARA_B110000263_G_scaffold248244_1_pt1 | contig 10165 bp, 8 predicted proteins | sample TARA_B110000263 | Tara Oceans TARA_B110000263 (sample SAMEA4397730) | marine metagenome | biome: Polar Biome; feature: [MES] marine water layer (ENVO:01000295) within the mesopelagic zone...; material: water (ENVO:00002006), including particulate matter (ENVO:01000060) such as......
GTCGGGTCCTTCTCGAAGGCACTGGGCGTTCAGGGCGGGATTCTGGCAGGAAGTGATGATGTCAGGACCCATGCCCTTAATCACAGCAGGTCATGGTTACTCTCAGGGAGTCAACCACCCGGAGTGGCAGCCGCTCAGAAGGCAGCGATCGAGGTTCTGATGTCCGAGCCAGAGCATGTCCAGAGGCTGTGGCAGAACACGTCATACTTCAGGAAACAACTCGACTCAATGGGATTCGACACGGGTGTGAGTGAGACTCCAATAATTCCCGTGATGTGCGGAGATAGTAGGAAGGCGCAAGAGCTCTCCTCATTGATGAGGGACGAAGGGGTGATGGTCGGCGCGATAGTCTTCCCCATGGTTGCTCGAGACAAGGCCAGGGTACGGACGCAGATGTCTGCTGGGCTTAATCGCGAGGATCTCGACTCAGTTCTCGAATTATTCGATAGATGCGGCCGAAAGTTAGGGCTGATTTGACTGGCAATTCTGAAAGGCATTTGTCGGAGGGATTATCACAGAGTGACAGTTACCCTCTATGCTGGGAACCATATGGGCGATGAAGAAACAATATTCTCTATTTCAGAAGGGCACTTGGATTCGGGACTGAGGGGAATTCCAGTAGGAACCTGCAAGACCTCCTACGTAGACCCGATTGAAGGCGTGCATTACGTTGGATATCCCGTTGGTGATCTAGCAAACCTGGAGGAGGAGGACGTCATCTACCTGCTAATGCACAAGAGGCTTCCAGATTCCGAACAGTCAGCAGCATTTCGAAAGGAATTGGCACATCGAGGCGAGGAAATCCCTACCGGTGCATTGAGGGTACTGGAGAACCTTACTCCCGGCAGCGGACACCCGATGGATTGGCTTTCTATAGGGATCATGGCGATGGGCGCAGCCGAGACCACTGGTGACGTCAGAGTCGACTCGATGAATCTCATTGCCAGAATGCCCGAGTTGATGGCCAGAATTTTCCTTCTTCGTGGCGGCCATCCCGAGAAGCTACGCCCTAGGAACACCGAATTGGGGCTAGTCGAGAACTTTGTTCACATGCTAGGAGTAGATAACGAGGAAGCCGAGATGATGAATAGGGTTCTCCGATTCTTCTTCATTCTCCATATGGATCACGGTGGAGGGAACCTTTCCACATTCTCTGGCAAGGCTGTTGCATCTGGAAAGGCCTCTGTGTATGCATCTCTTGCAAGCGCAATGAATGCACTCTCCGGGCCACTCCATGGCAGGGCAAATCAGGCTTGTCTGGAGTTCATCCAGAGGATTGGTACCTCAAATCCCGATGAAATTGAGAAGTTTGTCCGGTCAGAGCTTGCTGCGAGGAGGCCGATATATGGCTTCGGACACGGGGTGCTTAGGGCAGAGGACCCCAGAGCCCGACTTCTGATCAAACTCGGCTCCGAGGTCTGCCCAGATGACGAGTACTACAAGGTGGCGAAGGCCCTCAGAGAGGTAGTCCCACCAATCCTGAAAGAGCATCCGAAGATTAAGAATCCATACCCGAACGTGGATTTGGCCAGTGGAAGCCTATTACATGCGATTGGATTCCGGAAGCCACACTACTACACCACGTTCTTCGGTTGGGCTCGGGTGGCAGGAATTTGCGCCCAAATTCTAGATGAGAGAAATGCTCGTGATGGCCGAGGAGTACCCATATACCGTCCGAAGTACATCGCCAAGGAACAACCTCACAGGAGACTGGGGTAATCATTCACTGTGAGTGGTTCCAGCACCTCTGTGCCCGATAATCCTCGGACTTCCCCACGGCAATCCATCGTCTGCCAGCCTAACCCATTTCTCAGTACTGCCCGGCCAGAGCATCCTTGTGGCCTGATCCCGTATGATTCTGCTCTTCCTCTCATGGTCAATCTCCTTCCACATAGGTAAGGAAGAAGCTGCCTCACTCATTATTTCCCCCCTCTCTGATGAACTAGCTTTGCGGATTTTCTCGTACCATTCTTCATCGAGAGGCTGGCTGGCTGGTCTGGGCCATCTCGGAGTTCCATCTGGTTTCTCGAACACAGTTGGGTTCATGTCGTCCGAGACCAGGGAAACTCCTGCTTTCACCAATGCATCCTCGTTCTTCAGTGGGGCCGGCCATACGAAAGCCCCCATGCCTCGCCGAGCCTCGAAGAAGCGTTGCAATCCCTCTCCATGAAGGCCAACGGGGAGGCCCGGGTGTATGTATCGCGGCCATCCTACAAGATAATCCCGGGCCATCCCGATTGATTCCATGCCCTCTTTACGCAGACTCCTGGTGATTCCCCTAACCGTGGTCCTAGCGAAATGGGGCATGGCAACCACCCTCTTCAGCCTCCAGAACCGACCCCAGGCCCTGATATGGGGCATTAGTCGAATCACCGGGATGCTGAAATCGAAAGTCTTCGATGCCTCTCCTATCTTGGGGGAGAAGCAAGACACGACTGCGGACCTATCTGGAAGGTCAAGAGGCTCCAGTGATTCTTCCAATTTCCTCATAATCGAACTCAGGTACTCCAATGTCCCTATTTTTGTCGAGGGATGAGGGAGCTTGAACTCGATGTCAACGGTTTTGCCTCCTGATTGCCATGCTTCAGAGAACTCCCGATTTGCAAGAAGATTGTCTAGCGTGGGGATGCCTGCTGATTTGAGGTAGTCAGTTGGGAGTTTTTCCACGCACCTCTCTCTGATCGGCTCTTCCCCGGGAGCGAACTCGTCATGGACGATCACCAACTCCCCATCCCCATCAACCCTGAGGTCAAATTCGACCCCATCTCCGAACAGAATTCCATGCCGGAGAGCTTCAATCGAATTCTCCTTGGGTTGCTTCCAGTGTCCCATCATTCCTTCCGAGAAGGAACTAGACCAAGAATGCAAGGGAGCACTACTTTCGCATGATATAGAACGGCACAAGTGTGGCAGAAGTTACTCCGTATCTGGGACAACACTGATACTATACCTCACACGCCTAGGTACGATAGACATGTCAGAGACCGTAGAGATAGACCGAGCATCAGACCCACAAGCAGTGAGAGGATACGTATTCTACGATTGGGGGAAGTCAGCCTTCGAGACTAGTGTTACCACGGCAATACTTCCAGTCTGGTACGCATACTTGTTCCTGGAAGCGAACGGGCTAACCACATCCGTATTCGGAAAGTTGATGACTTCAGATGCGATTTGGGCTTATTCAGTATCCGGTGCCGCATTGATGGTGGCTCTTGTTAGTCCTTCTTTGGGTGTGATTGCTGATCGTCGTGCCATCAAGATGTGGTGGCTCAGGATATTGACCTACGTTGGAGCAGGAGGAACTATCCTCATCGGTTTTGCACTGCTGGTCGATGGCTATGAGTGGTTGTGGATTCTAGTCATGTTTGTTGTTGCAAACGTCGGCCTGAATGGCGCGGGGGTGTTCTACAACGCACTTCTCCCGCACATGGGGACCGATGATGAGATGGATGACATCTCCAACAGGGCATTCGCGTTCGGCTATCTTGGCGGGGGCCTGTTGCTCGTAATCCACTTCGGAATGATACTCTCACTTTCGGGTGACTGGGTGGTGCCGTTCTGCATCGCTTCTGCAGGCGTCTGGTGGTATGGATTCGCACTACTGACATTCAAGTGGGTTCCCGAACCACCGATTCAGGATGAGATGGACGCAATGGGAATTATGGACTCAACTCGACTGGCTCTTTCTGAGATTAAGAAGACCCTGAGCGAAACCAACAAGTTCCGAACTTTGTTCATTTATATGCTTGCATATTTCTTCTTCATAGACGGAATCAACACAGTAACCGCACTAGGGGGCGTCTTCGGCCCAGTCGTCCTAGGCCTCACAGCTACACAATTGATGACTACAATCCTGGCAGTACAGTTCGTAGCATGGCCAAGTGCATTGTTTTTCACCATCCTATCCAACGGTGGCCGTGCTGGCCTCAGGTACCGTTGGTTAGGATTCACGATTAAGGAGGGAATTGGGACCAAGAAAGCCCTATCCGTCGCATTGGCGGGGTGGGTCTTCCTTTGCTTCGCAGCAGTCTCCTTCGCCCCCCTAGTCTTCGATTCTCATGATGATCATGAGATAATGTATGACTGGGATGAGGATTCTCAAGCGTACGAGGTTCACATCAATTACGATACGCATGCGATTGCACAGAAGCTAAACTATGCAGCGAGCGAATTCGATGAGCAGTCTTGGGCTTCCCAATATGCAGAGGTATTGCCAGTTGAGTTGGATGATAGGACCGGGACTTATGATTGGGTATATGGCAATTCAACAGACGATCCATTTTACTTCGCCGTGCCCGGATTCGAGTCCGATATGATTGAAGATCTAATTGGATCAATGGATGAGACTAGGTTCAGCGTCAGTGCCTCCGGTGGAAGCCTCGATGGGATAACAAAGGTGGGAATAGACCACCCTACTAATCTTGGAGATGGTCCACTGGATGGATATACGACGTGGGTAAGGGATAATGTCTGGGCAAAACTTGGTCTAGATGTTGGTCTACAATTCCTTCTCCTTGGATGCGGAATGGGAATGGTACTTGGCGGCTCCCAGGGGCTTGCGAGGAGCCTCTTCGGACAGATGGTCCCCGAGACTAGGAGTGCAGAGTTCTTCGGATTCTTCGGATTCTTCGGAAAGGTGGCTGCATTGATCGGGCCTTTCCTCTATGCTACGATGACTCTTGCATTCGATAGCAGGGTGGGGGTGCTCAGCGTAGCAGTACTGATTCTAATTGGTGCATTGATGATGAATTGGGTCGACGTAGAGGCAGGAAAGAAAGACGCACGTGCCGAAGACGAAAGAAATCGCGGAATTGTGTGAAACCCTAATTCCCGCGCAATTCCGTCAGAGCCTCGATAACCGAGGCTTGAGTGATGCGTCCCCCTCTTTCTCGCAGCATGGATGCCACCTTTTCGACCTCTTCGCCCTCTGCTCCAGCGGTAACCGCCATGTTCCTGACATGCAGCTTCATGTGCCCAGCCTGTATTCCTACGGTGGCCAGAGCCCGAAGAGCGCCGAGGTTCTGTGCCAGTCCCGATGCTGCCATCACCTTCGCTAGCTCGTCCGCGCTCTCCACCCCTAGTAGAGCCACATTCGCTTGTGCTGCAGGATGCACCCTAACTGCTCCTCCGACCAGGCCGACTGCCATCGGCAGCTCAATGGACCCGACTAGATTACCATCCTCGTCCTTTGACCACTTGGTCAGTGAACCATATGTCCTTTCATGGGAAGCGTAGCTGTGAGCCCCCGATTCGATGGCCCTCCAATCCTGGCCACAGGCTAGGGCAACCGCGGAAATCGCGTTCATTATCCCCTTGTTGTGAGTGGTGGCCCTGAAAGGGTCCGCCTCCGCGAAGTGGTATGCCTGTATCACGCCGTCTATCACTTCCGAGCCCTGCTCTGCGTCCTGACCCTTATCTGATATCTCCTCGGGGGTGAAAATTGCGCTCACCCTAGCGAGACGGAGGACGGCTAGGTTGCTGATTATCCTCAGTATCACTGTCCCATCAGAGATCTCCTCGACCCTTGGCGCGATCGTTTCAGCCATCGTGTTTACTGCATTGGCACCCATTGCATCCCTGCAGTCAACGTGGATGTGGACAATCACCATTGGCCCGGATTCAGTCTCAATCACCCTTGCAGTAAGATCTCGGCAACCGCCTCCGAACTTCACCAGTATGGGGTCGACTTCGTTGCAGCTTGAAATCAACTCGTTCTTGGAAGCGAGTATCGAGTCTCTAGCACTATCGGGGTCATCACAGTTGACCACTTGGATCTGCCCAATCATTACAGGATCATCGTTGTCCGATTTGAAACCCCCGTTAGCTAAGCACCTCTTCGCCATATTGCTTGCCGCAGCAACTACGCTAGGCTCTTCGAGAACGAATGGAATCGCATAGTGAGATCCATCAATCACGAAGTTGGTCGCAACCCCAATAGGGAGGGAGTAAGTACCCACCACATTCTCGATCATCCTGTCTGCTGCCTCTTCGTCCAACTCCCCCGTGTTGGCCCATGCTTCAACTTGGTCATTGCTTAATTCCGCAATCTCAGCGAGTAGCTTTCTTCTCTCTGAAACTGATAGTTTGTAGAACCCTCCGATGCGACTGTTCTCTATTGGCATAATACTCAAACTGGAGGCATGACAACGGGTTTCTAACCTTTTTCGCACCAATATCTACACGAAAAAAGCGTTAATTTACCCGTTAACGCTTCGTTAACGCTTCGTTAACCCGTTAATAATGCGTTAATGCTGCTAATAGAGGAAATAGCCACTGCACCAATCATTTCTAATTTTTAGGTCCCGCATTTGTGAATTACCCGTTAATTGACACTCTGATATGCGTGAGTATGCGTGAACATTAAGAAGGCCAGACGATGCTGAGGCCCTATGGTGTTGAACGATCTTTCTCCGTCAGATCTTCCTACGCTGCGAGGTAATCCATTCGACTCTAGGCCGATTGAGAGAAACCGGGCCAGTGAGATAGTCGGACGGGAGAATATTCTGATTAGGTGGAAGGAGCATATGCATTCTCAATCTCCAAGATTGATTCTCCTTTCAGGAGAGAGAGGCTCAGGTAGGACATCTCTGATCAATGCAATTTCTTCTCAGACAGACGATCGTTTCGTTGGAACATATTGGCATAGTGATGACCCCCTCAATTGTGCCCTAGACGAGCTTGCAATAACCTTCTGCGGGCACGATATTCCTCCAAGCATGCACCAGAAAGTAGAGAGGATTGTGGAAACTCTGGATACAGTTTCAGGACCCCTTCCACTAGTCGCTTTGGATTATCCATCACATGTCGATTTATCCTCGTTCTTGTCTTTGATATTGCCCATATTGCAACGACTTAGAGCTCTCGTCGTAGTCTCAGTTTCCAACTCTCAATTTACGTCTCTGGACGAGAACACAAGGGAGGTTTTCGATGAAATGGTCACTGTTGAGGCCTTCTCTCAGGAGCATATTCAGTTACTTAGTGACCTCAGAATCCGCCGAATGTCGCCCGAGAGGTGGATCATCAATAGCGATTTGCTCGAGGCGATTATGTCCAGAACGGGTGGTAATGCTAGATCAGTCATCGGCATCCTCAGGGATCTCGTAGATGAAAGGAGGGGTCTAGGTTCCAAAGACACCCTTGCATCACTAAAAAGCTGGAATACGCCAAAAAAACCCACCGTGCCAGAGAATCCTCCGGACGAGTCTCAGATTGAACCTTCGACCGCTCCAATCCATGAATCAGAGATCGATGTTGTCGAGGAAATTGAGGAATCTTGGCCCGAGGCGGAAGAAATAGAATCGGAAACTGTGGAGCAGGTGCCCGAAGATGAAGACTGGGATGTAGAACCAGATGACATGTGGCCAGATGAGGAAACAATCGAGCCAGAATCTTCGAACGATGACCCCGAGGAGGATGAAACCGACGAAACCATCGCTGATAATCCCGAAAAGATCACCGGATGGACAGCAGACGAGGGAACGCTTCTGTCAATGGACGAGGGTACAGAGCCCTCTAGCAGTGGCCAACCAAGGGGATTCTCAGGCCTAGTAAGCAGGTCACGCATAACAAATGACAAGATGCCAACAGGTCCCGATCACTCAACCCCTATACAGGAGCCAGAGATAAGAGAATTCCAGAACCCCCCTAGAGAGGATCCAGTCCACGAAAGGAAACCACAGTTCACTGAGGAAAATCTCAAGTCGGTTAGTACGGAATCGACATCTATCGAGGAGAAGCAGGTATTATTCTCCGAGGGAGAACTCTGGACTGTTGACTCGGAGCTCGAGGAGACACTCCCAGAACTCTCTAACGAAGCCGAATATGAGCCAGAAGAGGTTTTCGAAGAACCCGAGCCCATCGACATTATCGAGGAACAACCAAAAATACCTCACTTGGAAAGGCCAATAGTGGTCAAAGGCCCGAAATGGGAGTCAAAGGAAATTGTCGATCAAGACCATCTTGGGAGAATGAGCGACGCTGAGAGACTGGTAGTCTCCGTAGCCTCTTCACGTGAGATTTCTCCCTCCGACGCTGAGATCCAAGCACGTCTTGAGGTTGGCAGGCCTCGCCTTTCTCAGATATACAATTCACTACACAAATCAGGTATCCTCGCAGTAAGGAAGGAAGGAAGAAGCAGGCTATTCAAGCTTAGTGAAGATGCAGGCGTCTTACTAAGCGAGGGGTGAAAATGTCCGATACAATCACGCTGGAAAGAATCGAGAAATACCTCGCCCTCACTGCCGAGGCTAGATTAAAGGCAACTCCCTCAACATCAAACAAACTGGACGAAGAGAGGCTCAATGAGATGCTTCGGATGTGCGATGATTATGCTGCCGATGCAAGGCATTTCGCTTCCGAAGGCGATTTAGTCAGTTCCTTCGGGGCAATCAACTATGCCCATGCATGGCTAGACGCTGCAGTCAGGATCGGACTGATGAACGGTCATGGCGACGATAGACTGTTCACACTGCCCTAGGGGCCAACCATTCGTAGAGAGCGTCCAGAAGTGACTTCGATGTACGAACAGCCCCCTTCTACCAGTCTCCTCTTCAATACCCTGTCAACAGTAAGGACTGGCCATCGGTTCTGGAGAGATAGGGCTAGTAGGGCGTCATCTGTGTGCCCGTCTCCCGAATCAATTACTTCTGATCTCCCATAGAGGAGATCTAGAAGGAGCCCACTGCGACTTTCTGCGAGGGAATCAAGCTCATCCTTGACTCCTGCGGTGATCTTCAGATTCGCCTCTCCTACCACTTCGTTCAGAGAGATATCCAGGTTCAGGCCTGCATCAATCAGGGAAACCCAGCCACATGCATCAACCAGAACTGCTACCATTGGATCATCCCGAGATGGTTCCATGTCCAATCAGTCGCCATCTGGAACCCACTCTCCTTGAGAGCGTAATCCTGCTTCCCTTCTTAGCGCAAATCGGTAGCCTGAGGCTCAGGGTCACTTTCTTTCCCTTGATTCTGGCGACGGTTCCAACACTGGTTGCAGTCGCGGAATTAACCATCAGCATCTCGTTTGGCTGCAGGGGCCTAATGCTACGCTCATCCTCGTTTCCCGAGATCATCTTGTCTAATAGTTGTAGATCGAGGCCCAATTCTTCCCAGATTGGGGGCAACTCCTCTTCTCTGGCCATAACTTGCCCCGAAAGATCGTCTGCCTTGGTGGCAAGTGGATCTAGAGGGGTGGAAATACCGCAAAGACCACCTGCATAGGCAGTCTTTAGGTCGGTACCTCCGCCTTTTATTCCCTCAATTGTGGTTCTAAGGGGGTCCCAACGTGTATTGTTTCCTTCCTGTATCCTTCTTCCAGGTGCAATGAGTATGTTATCTCCGACGTTGAATGACCCTTCCACGATACTGCCTCCAATCACACCTCCTTTGATTTCAGACGGCCTCGATCCCGGACGATTTACGTCAAAGGATCTTGCGACGTACATCAAACCTCCATCATCTCCAGTCCTGTCTGGAGTAGGGATGGTTTGCTCTATGGCCTCAATTAGGATGTCTAGATTCACGTCGTGATGAGCTGAGACTGGGATGATGGGGGCATCTTCTGCGATAGTCCCGCTGATAAATTCCTGAATCTCATTGTAGGACTCTATTGCCCTCTCCTTGCTGACAATGTCGATCTTGTTCTGCACTATTACGATGTTCTCGATTCCTGCTATCTCAAGGGCTGCTAGATGCTCCCTAGTTTGTGGCTGAGGGCACTTCTCTGTGGCAGCTACCAATAGTAGGGCACCATCCATGATAGAAGCCCCAGAAATCATCACTGCCATCAGAGTCTCATGCCCCGGAGCATCGACGAAGGATACGACTCTAAGCAGATCCCCTTTCCCCTTCTCGCCCTCTGGGTGCTTCCCCTTGGCATAGTGTTCGCCATCAGAAGTCACATGGAATGAAGTGTCCGCGTATCCCAACTTGATGCTGATGCCCCTCTTCCGTTCTTCCGAATGGGTATCGGTCCAAGTTCCAGATAGGGCCTGAGTTAGAGTGGTCTTCCCGTGATCAACGTGACCGACCATGCCGATATTGACTTCAGGCTGCTTGCTTTTGGCTCTGGTCAGCTTGAATCACCTCAGTCGTCACTCCTCTTTTCCAGAGGGCTGTTCGACTGCGGTTTCCTCTCCGTCGATAATCGCGGCCAGTGAGCGCTT
>TARA_B110000263_G_scaffold106125_1_pt1 | contig 10125 bp, 11 predicted proteins | sample TARA_B110000263 | Tara Oceans TARA_B110000263 (sample SAMEA4397730) | marine metagenome | biome: Polar Biome; feature: [MES] marine water layer (ENVO:01000295) within the mesopelagic zone...; material: water (ENVO:00002006), including particulate matter (ENVO:01000060) such...
AAAACAGGTAAGAAGTCACCAGGAATGCTTTAAAATCCTAGGGCTTCTAATTGTTTAATACTATCGCTTGCAGAAGTATGGAGTATGCCCTTGCCTCCTGCACTATTCCATTCGTTAATGTTTTGTTTATGATCATCAATTAACACATTAGGACGCCCGTCATGGGCTTTAGCAAAATGTTTTTTATCAGGTCGGTTAACTGCATATACACGATCCTTGGAAATACCTAAGTTTTTTTCTGCCCACATTGCTTTTTGAATTCCTGCTGGGGGATCCCATATTAACCTAACAGCAGGCACAGCGGTTAATATATAAGGTTGGAAGGTTGTAATGAAGTTCCAAAGTTGTTTCATATCTGGCATTGGCGGTAACTCAGCCCAAAACAATTTATCTTCAGCTAGAGAATCCCATAGTTCGTGACTACCTTTAACGTATCCATATCTTTTAGAGAAATCATAACCTAGTATTTTTGTTGCACCTTTAATTAAATCTACTAATACGCCATCCATGTCGCAGTATATTTGAGGATAATCAAATTCTGTTGGTTTCATTACTTTTCCTTAATAATGAGCTAACGCTCATTACAATCTTTCATTACTTCGTAATTCAGATTGATTTGTTTATTATTAGTATTTAACTATTTCCTGAGAGTCAAGCCACACTTAGCCTGTTTACGGCTAAGTTAACTATTTCCTTCGGACATAGCACGTTCTAATAGAACAACCATATAGGTTAAGGCGGTTGGGCGGTACCTTTTTATGTTCTGCTTATCCAACGCAGGTTTTTATAAAGCAATTAGATCTACCTTATATACCTTGCAGGTTCCAAATTGTCAGGAGAGCCCGCTCGTTTTTTTTACAGTTTTTGCCAACGGAGATCCGAACGAGCGTACTCGTTCTCAACCGGTCTTACGACAATTGAGGCTGTGGTACCCCTTCAACTGAGAGGTCTTTAATTGAGCCATTGTTTTGTTTTATAAATTCTTTGTAGCCTGTAAAAATCCAGCCTTTGTAATGTACATATTGGTGTATATAGAATGAGGAATTAAGTAAGTGTTTTTGGAAGCCTATGTATTTGCCTTTGCGGTTAAATTTTAGTATTAGTAAGTTTAAGTCTTTTTCTTCTGCCACATCAAGTAGTTGTTCTATCCATTCGTCTAATAGCCTAATGTCGTCTTTAAATAAAAATTGATGAAAAGGGAAGTCAGCATATGACTTACATTCAACATTAAAATATTTCCAATCGTCGGGTGGTATTATGTCTCCCCTGAAGGATTGTACCTGACCTTCGGATAAATATTCTTTCCGTGCAACGTTAGAGCCGCCAACATAAGCACCCGACGACGGAGTTCTTACAAAGCTCTCACTGTATAAATCTGATAGTTCTTTTGCTACTTCTCTTTCAAATGAACTGCCTTTAGTTTTACTTTTACTTGGCATTAAGTATTTTTAGTAATTTCCAAGGTGTAAAACATACAGTTCCCAAACTGAAATAATCTGCACCCTTGCTTTTATAATAGTGTACAATATCTATATGATTAATTCCTCCGCCTGCGATAATCTTCACTGAGGGAAAGTGTGTCTTTATGTAATCTATGTGTTTGATCGTGTAACTTATCAATTCCTTTCCGCTCAATCCTCCGCCAGTAATAGGGAGGGTGTTGGAGCAGTGGATCTGACCAAACCCAATGTCTAATAATCGTTTGATTTCGTCCTCTGTAGATAGGGGCGATATTTTGGCTATACACCATTGTCTTTTATTATCCCAAAACGCATTGTAAAACTTAGTAAGTGTTTTATAATTAATTTCTATTTTATCTGTGTTTGGACAACTTAGATTGAGTTCTAAGTTTATATAGTCTGGTATTACTCTTGCAAAGTCTTCCCAATCAATTGGTAGCATTGCGGCAATGCTTATGATTTCCTTGCCGTTGTTTTTGTATTTATTAAGTCCGTGTTTTATCCCCGGATTACGGAGTCCTAATTCGTTTTTCCAACCTTTCTTAGAAAAATCATATCTAAGAGTTTTAAATAGTTGTTTAATTAGTCCTCGTCTATGCAACATTGTGTATGTACCGTTAACACTAATTGCGTTTTTATGTTTAATATAATTGCCAAATGGCGCCGCTATAAAAAATTTATTCTGTGTCGAGTCTATCTTTATTTTTTGCATAAAAATCGTATGCCTCCGAATCGTCTAAACAATGCTTTGATTCACCATTTTTAAAAAAATATAAAAATCCCATATCTAACGGAGATAACCCGGCCGTTCCTCTAGATTGGCTAGTTATATCTAATATAGATTTTTTGTCTACCCATGGTGTATTATGCATGTTCGATTATTTCCTTATCACAACTAAACGTGGTAAATCCATTTTCCTTGACTACATTAAGTATATCATTTACCCTTCCCACAAGTTCGTCCTTATGTGATATTAAAAATATATTCTTATTTCTATCTCTTGTAATTCTTTTTAGCTCAGCTAACGCAGACTCAACTCCGCTTATATCCATACCTGAATCTATAAGTTCGTCAATAAACAATAAATTTATCGGTGTATTCATAGATTCGAAAATATCTCTAAACGAGAAACTTAATCCTAAGATAAGTCTGTTTCGCTCTCCTCTTGACAAGTTATCAAAATCTAAATCTCTTCCATGTTCTGTAATTTCTACTGATAAATCACTTAGAAAAGTTACATAATGTGGAAGACCTAGTTTTTGTAAATAATATTTAAGTCTTGTGTTCAAAAAACCGAGATTTTGTTCTATAATCTTCTTTCTTATGAAAGAATCCTTATTAGTTAGTAGTTTAAGTAAAAATTCTTGGTGTTCTTTTAAGTCTGCTAATTCATTAATTCGAACCCAATTAATTTCCTGTAACCCTTTGTTTTTTAGGGTTTCAATCTGATCTACGTACTGATTTGTTTCTATTAATTTATGTTCAAGTTGATTAGATAATGTATCTAATGTTGTTTTATGATCGTATGCCTTGCTTATGCTATCATAATGGGCAATAGGTTGTTTCCCTAATTCACCTAATTCGTTTCTTTCAGATATTACATCGGTATGATCTTTTTCATATCCTTTAAGTTTGTTTGTTTTATCTATTAGTAATTTTTTATGTAACTCGTCATCCAATGGGTGATTACAAACATAACATGCTTCATCTTTTATGCTTGATAGATCCTGATATAACTTGGCTATTTTGGTATCTAATTGTGCTAAATTCGCGTCTAGTTGCAACGTTTTTCTTTGCTGGTTACTATATGCCTCTAAGTCCTTGTGTGCTTGTAATTCGTTATCAATGTTTATTCCGGCAAGTTCTAACAGTTTGATTTTTAATTCTTCTATATCTTCTGTGTTTTTTTTATCCCATATATCACTACGCCGTTGCAAATCTTTAATTGAACCTTCAATTTGTTGATTTGCTTGTTCTATACCGCCTATTCTATATTCTTCTTCTTTATGTTCATCTTTTGTTTCACGTACTAATTCTTTTAATAATACCGCCTTTTCAGATAATAAAGTAATTCCTAGTAATTCTTCAATTAAGTTACGCTGATCATTTTGCTTCATAGCAAGAAATGGTTCAGTGTATGTATTAAGTGCCATAATATGTTTAAACATATTATGAGACATACAAAGAATTTTACCAATTTGTTCTTGGGTTAATTTGCTTTCTCCTTGACCTTCGTCGGTTTCATCAATTTGTTCTGCATTATTAACAAAAAACCTACATACGCTGGGTTTACGCCCACGTTCTATTCTATAGGTTATGTTATTATGTACGAATTCAATCATAACAAGCATATGCTTGCCGTTTGTTTTGTTTATTAAATTATCTCGTCTAATATTTGTTAATGCTTGCCCGAATAAGCCATATGATAACGCATTAACAATAGTAGTTTTACCTGTTCCATTGCGCGAGCCATCGCCCCCTAAATCTAAATTGTTTCCAAGAACTAATGTTAATCCGGAATCGCTTAACCGAACTCCTTGAGTTACATTACCAACACTCATGAAGTTTTTTAGCGTAATTTCTTTAATTGTCAACATAGAACTATTATACAGTCAATTGGGTGTAAATGTCAATAAGTTTTTGGTTACTTATATGGGTAGATTTAATTGCAGTTAATTCGTTTAGTACAATTTGATCTACTGATTCAAAAATAGCGCCAGATCCTTCTGACCAATCGTCGGCATATTCATCCTCTCTTTGTGGCATCAATACAATTTCTCGTAAATTATATTTTTCTGTAAAGACTTGTTTTATGTGTGTTGCTTCTTCGTATGATATATCTACGTCTAATGTTACTCTTATATTTGTTTTTGGTTTTAAATATTTTTCTGGGTCGTCTATTAATTTACTAAGGTTAATTGTTTTAAAAGAAGGAGCATTTGGCCATGCAGTATATTGTGGTTCTCCTCCCCATTCTAGTATCATCATACCTCGATCATCTTGCCAGGTATCCGAATAATTGTGTGGAAATGTGTTGCCCATGTATATAACATTTTTTTGTTGTTGGCGACTATGAAAATGACCAGAGAATACATATTCTTGATTTTTAAAATGTGTTTTTTGTAATCCCCCTGTGTCTGGCATGGATATTAATTGATTCATCTGAAATCCGCCAAGTTCAAAGTGTCCAAATATATACCTAGATTTTATACCAGGCATTTCTTTCCATTCATCTTGAACCAACCAAGGTATTATGCTTACATCGCCTTCTGTAAAAATACTATTTACAATGTGTACATTATCGTATAAACTACCAAATGCTACACTATTGATTTCGCGTTTATCTCTATAAAATAAATCATGGTTGCCCGTTATTACAAAGACATTTGTAAATGCCTTAGATAAAAATTCTAAGTTTGACATCGTATAATTCATAGTGCTAACATTAATAGATGCTCTATGATGGTGCCAATCGCCTAAAAATATGCAAGTTTCACATTTTGCTTTTTTGGCTTCTTTAATAAACCATAATACAAATTCTTCACAATCTGTATTATGTTGTCTACTATTATTTCTTAAGCCAAAATGAATATCTGTAAAACAGGCAACTTTTTTAAATAAATTATTCATCCATCCCTTTGTTTTTTTGTTTAAGTAAACCAGAATTAAAAGAAAGCATAATTCTTTCTCCTTCACCTCTAAAAGGATAAACTGTATGCCTCATCCATGAAGGCCACATAAAAACGTCACCGTTTTTAGGTTGAATCCCCCATTCTCCATTATACATAGTATTTCCGTTTCCTGGCGGTATCCAAGTTATTTTACCTTGAGGATATAGCACATCCGGGACATCTAAATATATTGCCCCGCTAATAATTGATCCTGATGCTGAATGTTCGTGTAATATATGGAAATCTCCTTCTTTTAATTTAACATACCAAACATCGTTTACTTGGGGTATTAATGTGTCGTTTTCTTTTTTTATTTCTTCAATAGCATCTAAATCATCCCGTAATGCAATATCATCTTGAACATGTGAGTTAGCAATGTGTCCGTAGGATAATGTTAGATTTGATAGTACGGTGTAAATAATATTATTATATTTTTTTTCTTGAAATTCTGGAGGTATTGGATACATTTCTCCATTAACTATACTGTTTTTTTGATTCTCTTCTGCATTTGATCCTTTTATAATTTGACCAGATGCATCTAATTCATCTTTAATATCTTGCTGGCTACTAAGATCATTAACTACCTTTAATATTTCTTGTATCGTGTTATTATTCAAAGACATATATAGCATATTAGGGCCAAATGGATTGAATAACCTAACATTTTCTGCAAAGTCAGGATTAAATTGAATTTTACTATGAAGCATTATATTATTCCTTCTCGTTCTCTTCGTTCTACTTCCCGCTCCACTCGCTCTATTCGTTCTGCTTCTCGTAATCCTGCTTCTTGCCGGTCAGCTTCAGTTTCTCCTTCTAGTTCTATTCGTTCTCTTCGTTCTATTTCTCGCTCTATTCGTTCTGTTTCATGGTCTCCGTCTCGATTTCTTCGTTCTACTTCATCTTTTTCTGCAATCTTAATTTGGTGGGCCATTTGTCTAGTATAACTAGGATTGTGGCCTGCTTTTTCAAGCAAGTCGTCACGAATATTTTGACTGCGTTTTTCAACATTTAATACTCGGGTAAAGGAATTTGTTATTGCGGCGGTATAATATGCAAACGGATTTTGACTTTTGCTTTCATCAAATTGTAATGAAATTTGCGATAATTGCAATAGGGCCTGCGAACGCATTTCATCCACATACGTATATCCTCGCCAATTTGATCTTGTAGCATATCGTTCTGTAAGTTTCATACACATATTAGCAAGGGTGTCTGTCATATAACCATGTTCTACGCAAAACTTGCCAGTAGAAATAGTGCCTTTCCAATGTGATCTTCCTACTTCTTTATATTTGTTTTTGGTTTTATTCCAAACAAGATGCTTCCAAGGAGGAAAATTTACTTTAGCATGATGATCTGCTATTGTTTTTGGTTTATTTTTTCGTCCTGGTTCCAACGGAATATGTGAAAAATCATATACCCTATATACTATATCATTGGGATCAACGTCTACTTCTACATCCTTATCAACCAGTAATCGTTTTTTACGAGCATCTATTGCTTCTTGTTTGTGTTCGTCTGTTAATTCGTCTATGTCTGATGTATTTAAATAATCGCATACAATTAAATCATAGTCTTTAAATTTATCATGTGTATACGCACTATATGTTTGTTTTGAGAAATGTATTTGTTTTAAAATATCTTTATTATTTAGGTAATTTTTTCGTTTTGCTGCCATGGATCTCCGTGATTATTACTACTATTATTATACAATATTATGCCTTTAAAGTCAAGAGTTTTTAACGATAAATATTAGTATGAGAATTCTTGAACTATTCGAATCAATAGCCAAAACACCGGTTGTATTTTATGGGGGCAGATTTCAGCCTATGCACAAAGGACATTATGGTGTATATAAGCACTTAGGTGAAAAGTTTGGTGCTAATAATGTATTTATCGCTACTATGTTTGGCAAAAAACAACAGCAAGCACATGCGGCCGAAGATTTTTCAACTGATCCATTTACTTTCCAAGAGAAAGCTGATATTATATCTACAATGTATAAAATCCCTAAGGATCATGTTGTTGAAACAATGCCATATAGACCCGATATAAGCAAAATAGGTAGAGACCCTGGAACAAATTATGTTGTGTTGGCCTTGGGTGATAAAGAAATTGATAGATTAAAAATAGGAAATGTAATACAAGAATATAGTGAAAATACGTTACTGGAACCTTCTGTTGATCCAGAAACAGGACAAGAACGTGCATACAAATATATCGTACCCTCACAGGCAAGCGGAATAAATGCCTCATCTTTTAGGGAAAATATAATACAAGAAACGGACGAAAATAAAATGAAAGAACAATTCGATGATTATTTTGGTGGAATACAAGGTAATCCTGATGCCAGAAATAGAATATTTGGTATAGTAATGCGAGGAATTAGACGATGAAAGATATACGAGCAAAGTTATCATTGCCACAAAATAGTGATATACTAGAAACCAAAGGTGGAAAAATAAATCCTATCTTGTTACCACTTAAAAAGTTCCATGGAATAATCTGGCCATACACACCAACTATTAATGTATCGCATCAAGCAGAATATGGTGAGTATGACATAACCCATTCTAATTATCCTACTCAATATTTTTCCAAAAGTAGACCGCCCAATTTACAGATATCAGGGCCGCTAACTGCCCAAACTGCGGCGGAGGGAAATTATATGATAGCATGTCTTCATTTTTTACGAATAGTTACCAAAATGCACTTTGGTATGAACGACCCAAAAAGAGGGACACCGCCACCTGTATTAAAGTTTAGTGCATATGGAGATTTAATGTTTAGTAATATTCCTGTTTTGGTTCGTTCATTTGCTTATGACTTAGGACAAGACATAGATTATATAGATATTGAAACAGATTCAGCAGAGGCAGGATTTAACGATGGATTTAATACAAAGGTGCCTACTATGTTAAACTTGGTAGTTGATTTGGTAATCCAACAAACACCTAGCAAACTTAGAACAGCATTTACTATGAATGATTTTAAATCGGGCAAACTAGTTAAGGATGGATTTATTTAATGGCAACTACATATAAATCTAATAGTATATATGCATTAACTCCAATGGATGCAGGTAAATTAGGAATTTGGGACGCCCCTGAAATTATAATTACCGGAAACGAAACAACTACAACGATTTCGCGGCACCATAGAAATCGGCCTGATCTTTTAAGCAATGAATTATACGGGACACCACAATTATGGTGGGTTTTTAAAATGATAAATCCAGATAAATTAAATGACCCGATTTGGGATTTTGTTGAAGGAGTAGAAATTTTAACTCCGAGTCCTACAGATGTGAGCTCTTATTTGAGTTAACAAAGGAAACAAGTTATGACAGCAAGAACATTAAGGAATGATAGGCGAGAAGCTAGATACCAGTCAATGTCAGATTCAACGTTAGGTCCTCCAGGTGAAGGTGGCGCAGGGCCAGATGGCAGAATAGATTATTCAGGCAGTGGAAAAGATAAAAGTAGTTTTGCACCGAAAGATGCTATAAAATTTTCTACCCCAGGATTTATAGGTAATGCCTTGAGTTCAATGCCTTCTGTTTCATATTACACTAGATTGAGTATTGTACATCCAACCATTGTACATAATTTATCGTTACAGAATAAGAAAAAAATAATAATTGCAGAAACTGCAACTACTGCAATATTTACAATTACAGATCTAGAAATAACACATAATACTGCATGGGACCAAAATACAAGATCGGCGCAAGGTATCGGCGCAAATATAACAATAGTTGAAACCCACGGCGCGGCTCTTTTGGATTATATTAATAAAGCATGTAGAGATTTAGGAATTAAATCACCCAAAGAAGCTACCTATCAATTAGAAATAATGTTTAATAATAGTAATGCAGAAAATGTAGAGCCAGGGCAATCTAGATATTATTTTGTTTATCCCCTTAGGTTTACACATATGAGTATCGGAATCACCGAAAAAGGTGGTCAGTATAGAATCACCGCCACCGAGCCAGGAATAGATGGATATGCAAGCCAAACAGGTCCGACATTAAAAAATGTATCAACTATTGCCGCATCATCTTTGGGTGAATGGACTAAAGGATTCCAAACTTTTTTACAGGAATGTGCCAACGACGAAGTTAGAAACGAATCACATTCTATTGCAGACAAATATTATATTGACATAGATTCCGAGTGGAAAAAATATAAATTTTCTAATACAAAATCTAAAGAAAATGACCAAACAACACGACACCATATAGACAATTCTAAATTACTAATTCAAATAGCAAAGGGATCACGTGTTCCTGATATATTAAATTCTGTATTAGGAGCAACAGAAGAGTTTCAAAAAATTAAAACTGCCTCCGGCGGATTTGTGCGCCAAATGGGCGTAGGTTCTGCGGCAACTGATGCAACAAATATACCATTAATTTATCGTTTGGTTTGTGCTATGAGATTTGGGGAATTTGATGTAAAACGACAAAAATATTCACGAAAATATTACTATTCATTCAAATCGTATAAAGATGCCTCGGTTACCACCCCAGACCTTATACATCAGTTTAATAATAATGATGTAATGAAAAACAGGGTAACTAAGTTATTAGAAGCACAATTACTTACAAAACGATATGATTATAATTTTACAGGAATAAACACAGAAGTATTAAACTTTGATATGAACTTTGATCTTACATATTTTAGATCTATACCTATTAGAGCAGGGCATCAAGCTCAACGGGAAGGAGTACAGGGTTCAAAAACCTTTCCTCAAAAACCTCCAATGACAGCGAATGGTGACGAAGCTAAGAAAAGTAGAAAGAAAAATGATTTGCCGCCGTCTCTTAGAAAATGGTTTGGCAAAACATATGGCCCACTGAATGATCAAGGATTGGTGTATGGTGCAATTCCCCAGGAGGCAGATGAATTAGAAAAAGCCCAAGCGGCCTTTGCGAGTGAGACAGGAACAAATGTTAGAAAAGGCGGCGGATTATACGTTGAATCATATA
>TARA_B110000263_G_scaffold250016_1_pt1 | contig 10094 bp, 10 predicted proteins | sample TARA_B110000263 | Tara Oceans TARA_B110000263 (sample SAMEA4397730) | marine metagenome | biome: Polar Biome; feature: [MES] marine water layer (ENVO:01000295) within the mesopelagic zone...; material: water (ENVO:00002006), including particulate matter (ENVO:01000060) such...
CTTACCCTACCACCTCTGCTAATTTGTTTTTTCATGTAAAAATCACCAAAAAGTAAGATAACTAGCAGAGACAGGAAACCTTCTTCAAAATTTTTTAATAAAGATGTCTATAATGTCTTAAGGGTCAATTTAGTATGTTAGAAAAGGTTGAAAATTTTTATTTAAATTTCTTTAGATATTTTTTAATATTTTTTGCTTCAATATCTTTGATAGTTGGCTTAATTAATCTTCTTATCTCCTTTTCTATGATAATGACAAAGCCTGATTTAGAAGAAGAGGCTAATTTACCTAATTGGTCTTCGATTAAATATCAAGTACTTCCTTTGGTGAATCCTATGACTAAACTTGAAGAAGGAAAGGCCAGTATTTCTTCAGAGAGTAAGGAAAATAAGGAAAACAATGAACTAAAAGTTATTGAAATTAAGCTAAAAAAGATTGCAAGGAATTTAGATAAACTTTTTGCTGAAAATGATTCTAAATTTTCGACACAAGTTAGTTATGAAGATTTTCAGAAATGGACCCTTTCCTCTGATCTTGGAGGACAAGATTTAGAAAAGTTTTTGGAAGGATTAATAATCTTTTCTGAAGATATGAGTGTTGAACCCAGAATACTTGCAATGTACGATCCAACAGGAAAGCTTGAACTGATCCAATCTTCACTTGAAATCTACATGGATTCATTCATGGAAGAACAAGAAAAAACGGAAAGGGAAAACTCTAAAAGAATCAGTTTGGCAGAAGGTAGATCCTTGCTAGGTTACTCTCAGCTACAATACAGTTTATATGCCTGTTTAGCTTTTGTTTTAGTTTTAGTAATTGTTTTAGTTTTTAAAGTTGAACTGAATTTAAGGAAAATAGCTCCTGCGATTAATAAGAGGGATCTTGAATGAAAAGTTTAAGGTTTTCACTTTATTTTTTCATACTTTTAATAAGTCTTAATAATTTCAGTGAAGAAGAAAATGTTTCTTTAAGTGCAATTGATTGCGATAACATTGAGTTTGGATCAACTGAACCTATCTATGCTGAAACCGAAGAAGAGAAAATAAGAAGGCTTGAAAAAGAATTGGAGCAGGCTCTTGCTCAGTTTGATAACTGTATTGTTGAAGAAAGCAAAAGTTCGGAGGAATCAGGTGGGGGAGGAGCAGCAGCCTCTGCCAGTACAACTGCTTCTGGTGAAAATGAATCAGAGAATCTTAAAGAGTCTTCTAGTACCCCTTCAACTTCAATTATTTCAGATGGAGATATTAATCTAGAGGAACCTAATAGTCGCCAATTAAGTTCTTCAAATGGTTCTATCCCTAAAGATGTAGCACTGATAGATGATGATGATATAGTTGCTACACAACTTAGAGAATTAGCAATGTCTGAAGAAGACCCAAATCTTCGTGATCAGCTTTGGGATAAATACCGAGAATACAAAGGTATAAAAAAGGAAGGAAAAAATGAATAAATTAAAATCTATTATACTTATGACTTTGTTGGCCAGTTGTGCGAGTCCTTCTGGTGGAAACTATGGACCTGCTTATGAATCAAGTTCATCAACCCCTGTTGTGGTTGAAAATGTTGATCCGTTAGATGTTTCTATAGCTGTTTTTAATCCCGGTATACCAAGTGGTACGGACGAGTATGGTGCAGGAGGTGTATGGCCAGAACTTAGGCGAGCTGAAGCTATGCACTTGGCGGTCAAATTAAGAGACCAGTTATCCTCTTCACAAAACTTTGCGGCTGTAAGAGTTACCCCAGATTTAACATCAAGTTCAGATCTTTATGTAAAAACAAAAATCATCTCCTCTAATGGACTCGAAATTAGTTTAAAAGTGTCAGTTATTGATTCGACAGGAAAGGTTTGGATTAATAATAAAAGTTATAAATACAGAGTGCCTCAAGGAATTTTTGATAATCCTAGAAATAGAGACAAGGAAGATAAATTAAAAGTTGACCCTTACCAACAAATTTATTTAATGATTAGTAATGACCTAGCTTCATATTTGAAAAGAGTTAAGACTACTTCAGCAGAAAATATTCGTACAGTTACCTCTTTAAGATTTGCTCAGAATTTCTCCCCACAAGCCTTTTCGGATATTCTCAAAGAAAGACAAGGAAGATACACCCTTACTGGAAAACCAGATTCCAACAATCGAATGATAGAAAGAACAAGAAATGTTCAATATAGAGATCAAATGTTTATAGATTCAATGCAAACTCACTATGATTCTTTTAGTTCAGAGATGAAAACTAATTATTCAATATGGCAGCAAGAGGCATATTTAGAAAGCTTGGCTGCTGAGCAAGCAAAAAAGCAAGCCAGACGGGCGGGCTTTGGTGCAGCGTTAATGGCGCTAGCAACTATAGCAATAGCTGGCGAATGTGATTCTGCTAATTGCGTTAGAAATGTAGGGAGCGTAGGTGCAGCAGCTACAGGAGCTTTGGCTGCACAAAGTGCAAAGAAAAGGCAAGAGTCAAGAATTCATTTAGGTCAGTTAAATGAAATAGGTAAATCTTTAGACCAGTCTCTATCACCAAGTGTAATAGAAATGGAGGATACTACTGTTACTTTAACTGGCACAGCTAATGAACAATTCAATCAGTGGAGAGGTATCTTGAAAAGAATTTATGAAGCAGAAACCATGCCAACGAAAAGTATTGAAGTATTAACAAAGAAAAAGAACGAAGTTTTAAGACCCGTTAATAAAGAAGTATCAATACAGTCAAATATCAGAAGTGTTTTACCAAAGGCAATACCTGTTGCAGAAGCAGAAGAAAGTCCTGTCTTTGAAGATGATACTAAAGATGAAAGCCCTATTGAGAGTTTAAAAGTTGTTGAAGCGAGACCAATTAGAATAAGCTCGCCTCAATATACTGAGTCTTTAAGGTCCGAAGGACTAGAAGGCTCAGTTATAGTTAAATTTGATATTGATACTGATGGAAGAGTAGTTAACTCTTTTATTTTGAGATCCAGTGGACACAATGAACTAGACGTAATAGCTTTAGAAGCTATGCAACAGTTACGATATAGTCCGAAGCTGGTAGGTGGAATCCCAGCAATTACTAAAGGTAAAAAAAGGAAATTTACTTTTACACTCGAGGATTAAAGTTTTTTGAAAACAAGAAATAGTCTCTATTAGGAAGTAATGGAAAAAGGATTTAGGTATTAAGGGGATGATTAAAAGAATTTTATCTTTTATCCTAAAGTCAAAACCCGTCTACAAATACCTTTTCTTTTTGTCGTTCTTTGGATTGATATTAGTACTGTGGTTTGTAATTCTCTCTACGGCTAGTAATTCAAGTTCATTTTCTAAAGAAACAAACTCTAAATCTTCAAATTATGATCAATCTTCTAGTCTAGATTGTTCAGGAGGATGGACCGATTCAGTTCTTTGCAAGGAAAGGCAAATCGCTCTTTCTGAGATTAAAATTTCTTCAGAATTACAGATAAAATTAGAATCAATGAATGTCAATTATTGGGGTAAAGTTAAGTTTGATAGCGCCAAGGGCTTAATTTCTCAAGGAGATAAACTTTTTAAGGATGAATTCTTTGGTAAATCTGCAATCAAGTTTTCTGAAGCAAATATTATCTTAAACAACTTAGATAGGTTAGCTAAAGACTTAGTTCTTGAAAATTTGAAAAAAGGTACTGTTTATTTAGAGAGAGAAGATGCAGCAGCTGCCATAGAAAAATTTGAAATGGTTCTTTCTATAGATTCAAAAGATAATCATGCTATTGAAGGGTTATCTAGGGCTCTTGTTTTAGACAAACTTTTAGAGATCCTAAAAGAGATACAATTTCTAATGAATACAGGTGATTTGGATTTAGCTAGAAAAAAAATGTTAACTGCTATTCAAATTGACAATAAAAATAAGAGGGCAAAGAAACTAGATAAAAGACTTTCCGATTTAATTAAAGAAAGGGACATAAAAAATTACCATAGCAGAGGTTTTAAGCAATTAGAAGAACTAAAATTTGAAAGGGCTCTTTCCTCTTTTAAATCAGTTATTAGATTGGACTCTTCTTCTAAGACAGCTCTATCTGGGATAGAAGAAGCTAAAAAAGGATTGAAAAACCAAGAAATCTTAGACCTTGGGAAATTGGCTGTTAGTCTTCAAGAAAGAGAAGATTGGAAACAGTCTAAGGAAGTTTATAATCAGATTTTAGAACTAGATAGGAATGTTCAGTTTGCAATAAGAGAAAGAGACAAAGTACAAATAATTATTGATCTGATTGAACAACTAGACAGGATTCTCTCAGATCCAAAAAGACTGTCTAGTAGAGCTGTTATCGAAGAAGCGAATAGTATTTATGAATACAGTAAGTCATTTGCTAACCGAGGACTAAAATTAAAAGCTAAGATCAATTCTCTTTCCAATGTTTTAGATAAGTACGCTACAAGATTAACTCTTACTATTTTTTCTGACAGTAAAACAGAAGTTGCTGTACAAAGATCAAGTAATTTAGGTAAATTTAACTCAGTACAAGTCAAGTTAACACCTGGGAATTACCAACTAATAGGCAAGAGAAAAGGCTATGTTACAGTAAGAAGAAAGATTGAACTTACAGAAGACTCAAATGTAGAGATATTTTGTAAAGATAAAATATAGATTATGAAACTGGCATCTAAGAAAGTAGTTTATTTTTTTCTAAGTTTTCTATTCTTTCTAATAGTTTTTTTCTATATTTTTTCAAGGGGAATAAATGTATCTGTTTTACCTACAGAGATAGAAGGTGACGCAAAAATTAATATAGAAAAAGGGGTAGGGTTTTCATTCGGCAAGCGCCTTATATTTTTCCCTGGAAAAAAAACCATATCAGTAACTGCTCCAGGATATTATAAAAAAGAAATAACTTTCGAGTTAAGTAAGACCAGTAATGTCATAACTTTAGAGCTTCAAAAACTACCTGGAAAAGCTATCTTTGAACTTGTGCCTAAAGTCAACGCAAAAGTCTTAGTTGATAGTATTGAGATCAATCTAGAAGAAGATAAAGTTATTGAATTGACAGCAGGTCCACACTTGCTAGCAGTTAAGCATCCTTTGTACTTAGATTATGAAAGATCAATAGAAGTTGAAGGATTAGGAAAGGAACAGACTTTCTCTATTAAATTAGTACCAGGATGGGGTAATTTAAGCTTTTCTACTAATCCAGAAAAGGCTGAGGTCTTTGTAAATTCAGTGTTAATAGGGAATACCCCAATAAAGGCTAAAATATCAGCTGGCAACCTAGAAATAGTTTATAAATATGCCGGTTATCTAGATTTGAAGGTTTTTAGGAAGATTGAGGTAGGGGAGGAGCTTATCCTTCCTACTGCCAATCTAGAGTTACTTCCTGGAACCTTAGATATTGATGTAAACCCAACTGAATCTAGTATTCTTTTAGACGAAGAATTTATTGGGTTAAGCCCTAAAGAAATAAAAGTCTCACCTAAGAAAGCCCATAAGATATCGGTTTTAAAAGAAGGGTATAGAACACAATCATTGGAAGTAAAAGTACAAACTCAAGAAACAAAACAATTAAAAATTATCCTTGAGCCTGTATTTGGAAAAGTAGAAATTTCTTCTTCCCCAAGAGCATCTATCTTTTTAGATGGAAATTACTTATCTGACACACCTTTTCAAGGAGAGCTACAGGTTTTAAAACAAAAGATTGAATTGACAAAAAAAGGTTACAGATCTCATGTAGAAGAGTTGAACCCCAAAGAATCTATTCCTTCGCGAATATCTGTAACCTTAATCACCGAAGAACAAGCTAGATTAAAAGAATCCCCAAAATCTTATGTTTCCTCAACTGGAGTATCGTTTAGACTTTTAGAACCAAGCTTTATCTTAATGGGTGCAAAGAGGGGCGAAGAGGGCCAAAGAGCTAACGAGGTAATTAGAGAAGTAGATCTAACAAAACCCTTTTATCTTGGTATATACGAAATAACTAACTCCAACTTCATGAAGTTTAAGGCAAAGAACTCTAAAGGGGAGCAATTAATATCCAATGAAGAGCCAATTACTAATATAACTTGGAATGATGCCGCTCTTTATTGCAATTGGCTAAGTTCAAAAGAAGGGCTGCAAAAGTATTACCAACAGATAGGAAACAAAATAGTTGGCTTTAATTTACCAGCTAATGGATATAGATTACCCACAGAGGCTGAATGGGCCTGGACTGCAAGATTCTCAGACAAGAAAGGGATTAAGCAAATTAAATTCCCTTGGGGAAACAACAAAACAGTTAAACAAGGAAGTGGTAATTTTGCTGATGAATCTTCGAAAGGATCTGTAGATCAATTTATTCCAAATTATAAAGATGGTTATTCTCGTTTAGCACCGGTTGGAAATTTTAATCCCAATGAAAAAGGTATTTATGATTTGGGTGGAAATGTTAGTGAATGGACAAACGATTTCTATGCGATAACTTATTTAAACCAACGATTAGAAACAGATCCTATTGGTCCCCTAAATGGACGAAGCCATGTTGTTAGAGGCTCAAGTTGGAAAACTTCTTCTTTATCTAAGTTGAGATATTCTTATAGAGATAGTTTAATAGATTCAAATGAAGAGACGGGATTTAGGGTTGCAAGATGGCTTATAGGAAAAGATGAATAAATTAATACGTCAGCTAGTTTTATTTATCTTTTTTCTATTTGCAGTTTTTACTTTAACTGCTGATCAACAATTTGATAAATTTGTACCTAGTTCAAGAATCTCTGCCGATACAGCAGTTTCTTTTCCAGTAGATATATAGGAGATTATATGAAATCCTTTTTTGAAGAGCTCAATTTCCCAAAAGATTTCCTCATCCAAATATTATCCTTATTTGTGTGTATTTTGGTAGTTCATACTTTTTATTTACTTTTTATAGACCCTGCTGCGACTTTTCAAGTGATAGAAGCTGCAAATCTAAATAAAGCGCCAGAAAGAACATTGGCAATTATATTAAAGGACCCCGAGCAAGAGATTTGCATAATGTTCTTCTTTTGGGCTCTTTTTATTATTTTTTTAAAGTGGAAAAATATTTCTAAACAATCGGAACTTTCAGAAAACAATTTTTTACAAAAAGATAAAAATGATTCAATAAAAAGAGATAAAGCCATTCAACTTAGAGAAGATATTGAGAATCTTATTCCTAAAAATGAAGAATCAATTTTATTAGCTTCTCTGTGGGGAGGGTTAAATAGCTTTTCAATTTCTAATGATATTGGTGACGCAACTTCTGCAACACATGCAATTTGTGATAATGAAGCAGATAAGATGGAATCTGAACTTTCTATGATTAAATACATTATTTGGGCAATTCCTTCAATAGGATTTATTGGGACAGTTAGAGGGATAGGAGAAGCTCTTTCTCAAGCACACATAGCAGTTGAAGGGGATATAGCTGGGATGACCGCAAGTCTGGGAGTAGCCTTTAATTCAACCTTTGTAGCACTTTTAATTAGCATTCTATTAATGTTTTTTCTTCATCAATTGCAATTAGTGCAAGATCGTTTAATACATGGGATCCACGATTACTGCGATAAAAACCTTCTTTCAAAATTAAGAAAGTAGGTTTCTTTTTAGATGGCTGGAAAAAAAAAGAAAGATACTAACTTTAATCCCTTAAGTCTTTCTTTTTTAGACATCATGTCATGCGGATTAGGTGCGGTTATTCTTATTTTTCTTATTCTTAAACATGGAGAAGCTAAATCACCTGAAGAAGTGGTAAGGATAAATAATGACATATCAGCAAATGAAATAAAAATTGAACAACTTGAAGAAGAAATTGTTACTAAACAAACTAAGATAAATAATAGTCTTTCTTCTCTAAAGAACATTCAAAATCAGATAAAAGTAATTGAAAAAGTAATATTCGATGAGAACAAAAGAAAAAATCTTTCAGAAGAAGAAAATAGAGCAATTGAGTCATTAATTACTACTTTAGACAATGAAAAGCAAGACGTAGTTCAGATGGAAGGTGAAGGTGAAAGGAAGTATTTAACAGGTCTAAAGGTCGAAGGAAACAGAATAGTTTTTATTCTTGATTCTTCAGCCAGTATGTTAGACGAATCGATTGTGGATATTGTTAAAGGGTCCCTTATGGGCGACCAAATCAAACAAAATTATGAAAAGTGGTTAAGGGCTAAGAAATCACTAAAATGGCTTGTGGCTAGACTTCCCGCTTCTAGTGAATTCACGATAATTACTTTTAATGAGAAAGTAGTTTCTCATTCCAATAAGAGATGGATGAGTGGATCTGATGTGAGTGCAATTCAGGCAACATTAGGAAGTGCTTTGAATGAAGTTCCAAAAGGGGGCACTAATTTAGAAGTTGCTCTCGAAGAAGTTCAACAAATGAATCCAATGCCAGACTCAGTCTATTTGATAACCGATGGTCTTCCCACCAAAGGTATGCCACCAAAAGGAGTAACTTTAGATAGGGTTAAAAAATGTTTTAGAGTAGGAAGTAAAAATAATCCAATTACAACCATATCTTCAGAATGTAGGGTTGAACTCTTCAAAAAAGCAAAAAATAACTACTTGGCAACAAATAAAATAAAAACTTCTACTATTTTATTGCCCCTGGAGGGAGATCCCCATGCAGCAGTTCAATACTGGTCTTTGGCGATACTTTCTGGAGGCATGTTGATAAGTCCTTCCAAGGATTGGCCATAATGAGAAATAAGAAAAGAACAGAAACGAACGTATTTAGTTTATCTTTTTTAGATATTATTGCTTGTAGTTTTGGAGCTATAGTTTTATTACTTCTCATTGTAAAGGTTGGTGAAAAAGGTACTGATGAAGACCTTACCAACGATGACTTACTGAAGAAACTCTTTAGTCTACAAGATAGACAGATTCCTCTAGATTCTAAGGTAAATTCGTTAAATCAAAGAATGGAAGATTTAAGCTTAGAATTAAATAAAGAAGAGTCTTTAAAACTAACAAAACAAGAAGATTTGAATTCAATAAGAAATGAACAGATAGTAATAGATAAAATAAAGAGCAGATTAACATCAGCACAACAGACTCTTACAGACGAAATGAAAGCCCTTCTTAACAAGCCTGAAAGAGATGTGGAGGTTGGCGGAATTCCTGTAGATAGCGAATACATCATTTTTGTTATTGATAACTCAGGAAGTATGCAAACGATATGGCCTAAGGTTTTATCGGAAATTGAAAATATTCTAGATATTCACCCGGAAGTAAAAGGTTTCAATGTTCTTAATGATCAAGGAAAGTACTTGATGTCTGGTTACAAAGGAGCATGGATGAAAGATTCACCATCTATGCGTCAATCTGTTATGAAATTATTGAAGAACCCTGCTAATTTAGGTATTTCTTTAAGTAACCCAGTAGAGGGAATTAAAAAGGCAGTTGCTTCTCATTATCAAAGGGGTTCAAAAATTAGTCTTTACGTTTTTGGAGATGACATTCGAGCTGAGTCTTTGGATCAAGCTTTAAATGAAATAGATAGAATAAATAAGGCACCTATTAGGAATGAAAAAAAATATAGAATCCATGGAGTCGCATTCGCTAATTCTCATCAGCTTGATCCTGTAAGATTTTCTCATTTTATGAGGCAACTGAGCAAAAGGAATGAAGGGACATTTTTGGCACTGCCTTAGTGATTATTTAGAAATTTCTCGATTGGTTACTGAACCACAAATGGCTTATTGTTACCTTATTTCGACCAGCTGCTTTCATTGAGATAAATCTATTGAGTCAAATTAATTTGATGAAAGATGTGTTTGACCATGTTCAGATAAGAATAAAAATGTCTACTAAAGCTATGTCAAAAAGAGGAAGTGATGTGGCTGAGTTTGTATAAGAAAAATATCTCTAATCCCATAAAACACCCTCTGAGTGTGCAAATTGCACTTTGTTTAGGGGAGGGCAGAAGACCATAACAAACAGGGGATACATATATAGTGGTCGCACATTTCTAGCCAATTTGGCGTGTATACCACTAGTTGATATAGTGAATCTGTGAAAAGAACCTTAACTCTATCTATCCTGCTAATCCTGTTTGCTGGTGGTGTTTGGAGTGTTGAAAAACAAGCAAGTTCTGTTGAACAAGCAATGCAAGTTCTGGATTCTTTTATGTATTCATTCAATGCAAGAGACATGGAAGG
>TARA_B110000263_G_scaffold250177_1_pt1 | contig 10053 bp, 7 predicted proteins | sample TARA_B110000263 | Tara Oceans TARA_B110000263 (sample SAMEA4397730) | marine metagenome | biome: Polar Biome; feature: [MES] marine water layer (ENVO:01000295) within the mesopelagic zone...; material: water (ENVO:00002006), including particulate matter (ENVO:01000060) such as......
AATTTAGATTCTTCAAGTATCAATAAAGATGTAACTCTTGCAGGTTGGGTGTCACGCAGAAGAGATCATGGAGGCTTAACTTTTATAGATTTGAGGGACTCTTCAGGCATTATTCAAATTGTTTTAAGAAATGAGGAATTAAATATTAGCGCTGACAACATTAGTAGAATAAGAAATGAATGGGTCATTATTGTTCATGGAACAATAATGATAAGACAAAAGGGGACAGAGAATAAAAAAATGAAAACTGGACTAATAGAATTGATTGCAAAAGAAATTACCATATCTAATAAATCAAACACACCACCCTTTCCTATTAATGAAGACATAGATATTGATGAATTAAATAGGATGAAATATAGGTATCTTGATTTGCGACGTTCAAAAATGTTAAATAATTTAAAACTTAGGCACAATGTTACTCATTTTATTAGAAATTTTCTTTCTAGTAAGGAATTTATTGAAATTGAGACACCTATATTAAATGTTGCTACTCCAGAGGGAGCCAGAGATTATTTGGTTCCAAGTAGAGTACATCCTGGTAAGTTTTATGCACTTCCACAGTCTCCTCAACAATGGAAGCAGTTATTGATGGTAGGAGGATTTGAGAAATATTTTCAAATTGCAAGATGTTTTCGTGATGAAGATTTACGTTCAGATCGTCAACCTGAGTTTACTCAATTAGATATCGAGATGTCCTTTGTTGAACAAGAAGATATTCTAATGTTGATAGAAGAGCTATTTACTAAAATGATTGATAAGTTAACTCCAAGATTTTCAATTCCTAAGAAATTTCCAAGCATTACTTACAATGAATGCATTGAAAAATATGGCACTGATAAGCCAGATTTAAGATTTGGAATTGAAATCCATGACTTAAAGAAAATATTTCTTAATACTGAAATTATAATTTTTAAAAAAATGATCGATGACAAAAAGCGAATTCGAGCAATTAATATCCCAAATGGCAGCACGCTATCAAAGAAACAAATTAAAAAATATAATGAGATAGCTATTAAATATGGATCCAAGGGAGTTGCAAGCATTTCATTAGACCATCAAATTGATATCAATAACCCATCAATGGATCAAGTTGATTCATTGTTAAAGCAATTTCTTTCACAAAATGAATTAGAAAATTTAATACAGGAAATGAAAAGCGAGGCAGGTGATTTAATTTTAATAAGCGCAGATGAAGTAAGCGTAACATCAAATATTTTAAGTGAGATAAGAGTTTTAAGTGCTGAGTTAATGAACTTAATCGACTATGACAAACTGAGTTTTTGTTTTGTAACAGAATTTCCTATGTTTGAATTTAATAAATTAGAAGATAGATGGACTGCGATGCATCACTTATTTACAATGCCATTTGAAGAAGACATACATCTTATAGATAATGATCCTGGACAAGTTAGGTCGCATGCTTATGATATTGTTTGTAATGGACAAGAAGTAGGTTCAGGTTCTATACGTATACATCAAGCAGATCTTTTCTTAAAAGTGTTAAAACGGTTGGACATTGACGAAAAAATTGCATACGAGCAATTTGAACATATGATACAAGCTTTTAGTTATGGGGCTCCTCCACATGGTGGAATAGCACCAGGCATAGATAGATTAGTTGCTATCTTAGCAAAAGAATCTGACATTAGAGAAGTTATCGCTTTTCCAAAAACAAAAACTGCTGCAGATATTTTAACTGGAGCTCCAAGTTTTGTTGATCAAAAATATTTGGACGAGTTGCAATTATCAATTAATGAAGATGAAAGACAATCATAATTTACATGCGTAGTTTAGGATAAAATTATTATGAATTCTAAAAAATTTTTTGCTCTATTATTAACAATTTTAACTGTATTAGTAGGCATTGTTTTTGGTCTTACTTTATTATTAAGAATTACTAATCAACAGCCAGTTGAAAATATACAAAATATTGGTTCTGAGCCAGCTAGCATACTTAAGCTAGCTGGCTCAGAACCAAATACATTAGATCCACATTTAATGGGAGATGCAAATTCTGCTCAATATGCATCTGAAATATATGGTGGCTTAGTAACAATAACTCCAGCATTAGAAATAAATTTAGATTTAGCTGAATCACTTGATATTAGTGAAGATGGACTAGTTTATAGATTTAAATTACGTGAAAATATTTTTTTTCATAGTGGGCGAAAAGTAACTGCCGATGATATAAAATGGTCTTTTGAAAGAGCGGCATCACCAGAGCTTAATTCTAATACATCTTTAACCTATTTAGCTGACATCATAGGTTTCAAAGAAAAAAGATTTGGCCTAGCCTCATCTATTTCTGGAATTACTGTCATTGATAAGTCTACAATTGAGATTACCATTGATAGCCCCAAAGCATATTTTCTTGCTAAATTATCTTATCCCACAGCCTTTGTTCTTGATTACCAGCAGATTGAAGCAAACCCAAGAAATTGGACTAGAAAACCTAATGGAACCGGGCCTTATAAAATCAAAGAATGGCGATTAAGTGAAAAAATTATTTTAGAATCTAATAGTAGTTATCATTTAGGAGTTCCTAATATTCAAATGGTAGAATATCAGCTTTCGGGAGGATCGGTTCTTACTAGATTTGAAAATGGTGAAGTAGATGTAGCTTATATATCTACTTCTGACATTGATAGAGTGTTAGATCCTAATGAAAAATTAAATAAGTTATATAAGCAAAGTACTTCTTTTACAACTTCTTATATAGGGCTTAATATTAACCAGGCCCCTTTTGATGATGTTAATGTTAGAAAAGCATTTGCTTCAGCAATAGATATAAAAAAAGTCACTGATCTTACTTTTAAAGGGATGACACCTCAAGCAACCGGAATATTGCCTCCGGGTATGTTTGGATATGATTCTTCAATAAAAACTTATTCGTTTAATCCAGAAAAAGCACGTGAATATCTTTCAAGATCGAAATATGGTAGTGCAGAAAATTTGCCAACTATTGTCTTCAGTGATATTGGTGCAGGAGCTGAAGGATCAACTGATATTCAAGCATACGTAGAGCAATGGAAAACTAATTTAGGTGTTAATGTTAATATTAGACAAACTGATGCAGCGTCATTCTTTGCTGATCTTGATTTAAAAAAAATGCAAATGTATAGTATTGGATGGATTTTGGATTATCCTGATCCTGAGAATATTCTTGACTTAAAATTTCATTCTCAATCAGCAGAAAATAATGAAAATTATTCAAATTTTGAAGTTGATGATTTATTAGAGAAAGCTAGAATCGAAACTGATTCTTTAAAAAGAGTCGAGTATTATCAAGAAGCTGAAAGGATGATAGTGAGAGATGTTCCATGGATACCAACTTATTTTTCTGTTACCCATTATGTTGTGAGTGATAGACTTAAAAATTGGCTTGAGCCATCAATAATTATTCCAAGATTGCGGTTTGCTTCATTGCAGGAAAAATAAGACATGCTTGTCTATACTATTAAAAGATTGCTTTGGATACCATTTATAATATTGGTCGTTACTTTTTTTACTTTCTTAATAGGAAGGCTGGGACCTGGAGATCCTGTTTCAGTTGCTGCAGGACAAATTAGAAATCCAATTTTACTTGAACAAGTAAAAATAGAAAAGGGTCTCGACAAGCCAATTTTGATACAATATTTTAAATGGCTGTCTAGTGCTGCAAAAGGAGATTTTGGAGAATCATATATATATCAGGGATATTCAATTTCAGAATTGATTTTTCCAAAAATGTGGATTTCTGCTCAATTAGGCATGCTTGCTTTATTAGTTGTTTTTGGGTTAGGTATTCCATTAGGATTGATGGCAGCAAGCTTACATAATACTTGGATTGATCCTTTTATCGTCAGCTTGCTACTTTTTTTTAGAGCTATTCCAGTTATTGTAATAATTCCTCCATTACTCTGGTTATTTGCTGTGCATTGGAGCCTATTGCCTGTAGGAGGTTGGGAAGGAGGCATATTTGATATCTATTGGCTATACGAAGTGATTGCAATACCAATATTAAATCCCCATGTATATCTTCCAGTATTTGCACTGTCTATCGGTGGATTTGGAGGAGTAGCTAGATTAGTTCGCATAACTGCATTGGAAATTAAAAATGAAGCATATATAACTACTGCAAAATCAAAAGGATTAAGTGATACAAAAGTTATGCTAGGCCACATTTTACCAAATTCACTATTGCCATTAGTTACTGTTATTGGTTTTGCACTTGTAGGTATTTTAGAAGGAGCTTTTTTTGTCGAAGTACTTCTTGGAATTCCCGGCATTGGAAGGTTTACATTTGAAGCTGTTAAAAGTCGAGATTATGATGTTATTTTAGCAATGACGGCAATTTTATCTACAGTATTTATAATTATTAATTTAATAGTAGAATTATTGTATACAAAGATTGATCCGAGAATTCAATTAGATGAAGGTATAGATGGATGACATTTCTTGATGATTCGAAAAATAACAAACATGTCGATACTTTAGAAGAAAATTATAAGATATCAACTGGCGGTAATTGGAATGTATTTTTCAAAAGATTAATAAAAAAGAAATTAGGCATGATTTCTTTAATAATAATTATAGTTATGTATTCTGCTGGAATTTTTGCTCCCATAATTGCTCCATATTCATATACTGAGCAAAACTTAGAGCGGTCACTTGAAGGACCAAGTCAAGATCATTGGCTTGGTACCGATCGATTAGGCAGGGACATGTATAGTAGGGTTCTTTATTCAATAAGAACTACTCTTATTGTTACTTTTGCTGTTATTGTCAGTGGTTCTTTAATCTTGGGAACAGCCTTAGGTTTAATAGCAGGTTATCGGGGAGGAACTACTGATACAATTATAATGAGAATTGGTGATGTATTTGCTTCTTTGCCAGGATTACCATTGCTAATTTTAGTTAATGCAGCACTGAGTCCTAAAATTGATCAAATAAGCATTTGGATAGATAGCAATACTTTTATTAATGATTTTCAAGCTTCAGGTGCTGCTTCTTATATAACTATCTTTTTTGCTCTTTCATTATTTTCTTGGGTCAGTAGTGCAAGGCTCATTCGTTCACAAATTTTGTCATTGAGAGAAAAAGACTTTATTATGGCGGCACGCTCTATAGGCATGAAACAGAAAAGAATTATTTTTCGTCATCTGTTACCAAATATTTCAAATCTGTTAATTTTATTAATTTCTAGTTCATTGGGTGCTATTGCGGGTTCAGAAATTGTCCTTACATGGTTTGGAGTAGGAGTGCAGCCGCCAGCTGCTTCTTTTGGTCAGATGTTATATGCAGGATCTGGTACTCGAACTTTTCAAACATACCCTCATTTATTATTAGTGCCTGCATTTTTTGTTACCCTCTTAATGTTTGCATTTAATATTTTAGGTGATGCATTAAATGATGTTTTACGTAGAGATTAATAATATTTTTTACTTTTATCAAAAGCATTGTTAGTGTTATACTCCTTCAGTAAACTAACAAGAAAAGAAATAAAAAAATGGTTAAAATACAGAAAAAAAAACTTCCAAAAGCATTAATGCAACTTACTTTAGAAGTGGAAGATGAAGCTGTTCAAGTTGCTATTGCTGAAGCAACTGCAGAGTTAGTTAAAAAATCTAAAATTCCTGGTTTTAGACCAGGAAAGGCACCTAAGCATATTATTGAGAAAAATTTTGGTAAAGCAGCTATTTTTCAACAAGCATTAGATAAGCTTCTTCCAAAAGTGTATAGTGAATCTGTTAAAGCAGAGTCAATTGAACCCATTGGTCAACCTGAGATTGATATTAAGTCTACTGAACCATTAGTTATCGAAGTAAAAGTGCCAACGAAACCAATTATTAAGCTAGGTGATTATCAAAAATATACTGTCTCTGAACCAGATATGCCTGCAATTGAACCATTAGTTAAAGATTCAATTGAAACATTAAGAAAACAGTATTCAATACTTGAGCCAGTGGATCGACCTATAAAATGGGGTGATACAGTTAGGATTGATTTTACTCTTAAAATTGAAGGAGAAACTGAATCACAATCAGAAGAAGATGCTGAATTTTCAGTTTTTAAAGAGAACAATACATCTTTACCAGGATTTTTAGATAAATTAATAGATAAGGAAAGAAATAAATCTTATAATTTTACTATTAAAATACCAAAAGACTTTCAATTACCTGAACTTGCTAATAAAAAAGCAGAGTATGCAGTTAAAATAAAAGAAATTAAAAATCAAATTTTACCAGACGTGAATGATGAGTTTGTAAAATCTTTAGAATCAGGAATAAATAATGTTAAAGATTTAGAAAATAAATTGCATGAAGATGTTAAAAAGAAATTAGAATCTGATCAAAAAACTGCTTTTCGAGAAGAGATTATTAATTTATTTGTCGCTAAATCTGAAATGGAATTTCCAGATGTATTAATTGAAAGAGAAATTGAAAGAATCATTGATCAGCAATCTAATCATGCTTCTCATACTCCTCAAGGATTTAATAAATGGCTCGAGTCTATTGGTAAAACAGAATCTGAAGTTAAAGAAACTTTTTATCCAGTTGCAGAAACTTCTGTTAAAAGATCGTTAGTTTTATCTGAAATAATAAATATTGAAAATATTTCTGCTTCACAAGAAAGCATGGAATTAGAAACTAATAAGGTTAAATTAGATCCATCTTTTACAATGAATCCTGATAAGAAAAAAATGGAAGAGTTGATAAATAGTGATGATTTTAAAAGTTCTTTAGAAAATCAAATTATTACAAATCTGGCATGGGATAGATTAGAAGCGATTGCAACAGGAAATAAGGTGAAGCAAGATAAAGTTTCTACAAATAAGAAAGCAATTTCTTCTAAAAATTCTCAGAAAAAATCTATTCAATCTAAAGAAAAGAAACAGACAAAGAAAAAATAATTTACAATATAACTTACGTTATAAGGCATTTGTTAGTTAAACTAATCATTGCTTGATTGTTAAAAGTGGTTCATTATTTAAAGGAGACTTACATGACTAATCAATTTAATAATTTTAATTCAAATATTGAAAATATTATCCCTATGGTCGTTGAACGCGATCCAAGAGGCGAAAGAGCATATGATATCTATTCACTATTATTAAAAGAACGAATTATTATGTTAGGGACCGCCATTGATGATCAAGTTGCAAATGCTATTGTAGCACAATTGCTTTATCTCGACAGAGAAGATCCTGATAGAGATATTTCTTTATATATTAATTCTCCTGGTGGACAAATTTATGCTGGTCTTGCAATATATGACACAATGAATCTGATTAGTGCGGATGTTTCAACTATTGCCGTTGGCGTTACAGCTTCAATGGGGACAGTTTTATTAGGATCTGGAGTTAAAGGAAAAAGATTTGCTCTACCTAATGCAACTGTTCATATGCATCAAGCATTAGGAGGAGCCCAAGGTCAAGCTAGTGACATAGAGATAGCTGCAAGAGAAATATTAAGAAATAATGATATTATTAAAAATATTATTGTTAAAAATACAGGTCAGACTGAATCAAAAATTAAAGAAGATTTTGATCGTGACTTTTATATGAATGCAAATGATGCATTAAAATATGGAATGATTGATCAAATATTAGAGCCTAATAAAAAAAATAAAAAATAATATATTTCATTTAAATTTTGTAGTTAATTATGGATGTTCAAGAATTAAAATACCATTGTTCGTTTTGTGGTAAAACCCAAGAAGAAGTTGTCAGACTGATTGCTGGGCCAAGCTCAGTATATATTTGTGACGAATGTATAAATTTATGCAAAGATATCGTTGATAACGATAAAAATGATGAATCTGAAATAGATACCGTAAATGAAAATTATTTATTAAAACCTAAGGAGATATCCAGTAAATTAGGTGAGTATATAATTGGTCAAGACAATGTTAAAAAAATTCTTTCAGTTGCTGTGTACAACCATTTTAAAAGAATTAATTCTAACAAGAAGTCAAATATTGAAATTGACAAATCAAATATTTTACTTATAGGACCTACTGGAACTGGAAAAACTGAATTCGCAAGAACGCTAGCTAGAATTTTAAATGTTCCTTTTTCTATTGCTGATGCAACTGCACTTACAGAGGCAGGATATGTTGGTGAAGACGTAGAAAATATTTTATTACAATTAATACAAGCCGCAGATGGTGATGTTTCTCTTGCTGAAAGAGGAATAGTTTACATTGACGAAATTGACAAAATCGCTAGAAAATCAGATAATCCTTCGATTACTAGAGATGTATCTGGAGAAGGCGTACAGCAAGCCTTATTAAAAATTATCGAAGGAACGAAAGCTAAAGTTCCTCCTCAAGGTGGCAGAAAACATCCTAATCAGGAATTTATTGAAATTGACACTTCTCGTATTTTGTTTATTGTCGGAGGAGCTTTTGAAGGGCTTGAAGATATTATTCAAAAACGAACAGGATTAGGAGCAAGGAATATAGGTTTTGGCAACGAAGATTTAGACAAAGACTTAATAGTGAATAAATTATTAAAGGAAGTTGCCAGCAATGATCTAATACAACACGGATTAATACCTGAATTTGTTGGAAGATTGCCTGTTATTGCAGTACTTGATCCACTTACAAAAGAAATGATGATTGATATTTTAAAGAAGCCTAAAAATGCTATTTTGAAACAATATCACGAGTTAATTAAATTAGATGGAATAAAATTAGAATTTGCAAAAGGAACTTTAAGTGAAATTGCAGATTTAGCAATGAAGAAAAAAACTGGAGCCCGTGGCTTGAGAACAGTTATAGAAGAATGCTTACTTGACATAATGTATGAATTGCCTTCTCGAGATGATGTTGAAAGATGCATCATTACTCTAAAAGCAATTCATAGAAAAGCTAGTCCTATTTTAGTTACAAAATCAGGCAAGCCTTTAAATGCAAATCAAAAAGACATGCCAAAAAAACTAGAAGAAGATATTGCATAAATGTGTACTATTATTTACTGAGCATTTAATGAAAAAAAATAAAGATAGATTAGACTTAATTTTATTAAATAAAGGTATGGCTAACAATTTGTCTCATGCCCAAAGTTTAATATTATCTAAAAGTGTACTTGTCAATGGACATTACATTACGCAAGTTGGTAGCTCTTTACCAGTTGATAGCAAAATTGAATTACGTAAAAGAAATAAATATGTTAGTCGAGGTGGTATAAAACTTGAACATGCATTAAAAATGACTGAAATATCTATTAATAATAAAAAATGCTTAGATATAGGAGTTTCCACTGGGGGATTTACTGATTGCTTGTTGCAAAATGGTGCTTTATTTGTTGAAGCTATAGATTCTGGTTATGGGCAAGCCGCTGACAAAATTAGAAACCATTCTAAAGTTAAATTACGAGAAAGAACTAATGCAAGATACATAGATCAACTTGATCAATTAGTTGACATAATAACAATAGATGTGTCTTTTATTTCTATTTTAAAAATTCTACCAAACATAAGAAGTTCATTGAAAAGCAATGGTGACATTATTGCTCTTGTAAAACCTCAGTTTGAATTGCCCAAAAAATTTATACCTAATGGAGGAGTAGTCATCGATCATCTCTTACATTCTCAAGCAATTGCAAAAATTGTGATATCTTTATTAAAGGACAATTTTATATTTCGCAGTGTTGTCCGTTCTCCTATTAAAGGAGCTTCTGGTAACAGAGAATTTTTTATTTGGATGCAAAATAATGAATAATAAAATTAATTTTTCAAATATATCTTTTTTTTATAATCCTAAAATTTTAGGAGCTGAAAAATTAGTAGATAATATTATTGCTATGTATGAATCTAAATTAGGGTTAATTAATAAAATTCCTCTTATTTTAAATAAGCAAAATCAATTATTGCATAAATATGAAAATCAATTAGTTAATTCAGATTTAATTATTTGTGTCGGCGGTGACGGAACTGCTTTAAGACTTGCTCAGTCAATTCGTACATCGAACGTGCCTATTTTTGGTATTAGAATGGGAAGATTAGGTTTTTTAACAGAGTCAACAGCTGATGAAGCAAGTCAAAAGATAGAATCTATTTTAAAAGG
>TARA_B110000263_G_scaffold182430_1_pt1 | contig 10046 bp, 6 predicted proteins | sample TARA_B110000263 | Tara Oceans TARA_B110000263 (sample SAMEA4397730) | marine metagenome | biome: Polar Biome; feature: [MES] marine water layer (ENVO:01000295) within the mesopelagic zone...; material: water (ENVO:00002006), including particulate matter (ENVO:01000060) such as......
GTTAAAAAAACGATAGTTAGTTGTTTTTCAGGATCTCTCCAAAACATAGTGCCAGTAAATCCAGTATGTCCAAAACTTAATTTGGACAAATTCTCATTAGGATAGAGTCCGTATTCATTTTTGGAGTAAGGCTTATCGAATCCAAGCCCTCTTCTAATAGGGCTATCTTTATAAGCATAAGAAGTGAATTTTTTAATTGTTGAATCTTGAAAAATAGAATTATTTGGCTCTAACGCTTGTAATAGTTTTCCAATTTCTTGAGCACTTCCAAAAAGACCTGCATTTCCTGAAATTCCTCCCATAAAACTTGCTGCTTCGTCGTGAACATTTCCGTGTACCAATGTTTTTCTAAATATAGAGTCATATTCAGTTGGCACTATAAGTTCTTTTTTAACTTTTTCTTTTGGATTGAAATAAAGTTTGGCATTTGTTTTGTATAATAAAGAGGTATTAAAATATTGCTCAAAAGTACTGCCCGAAAGCTTTTCAATAAGACTCGGTATATAAAAAAAGAATAATCCAGAGTAAACATACTCTCCTTTTTTATTAATTTTAGATTTTCTTATTCTTTTAAAAATTTTCTTAAAATAATTTTTGTTTAGATACAAATCTTCATTAATAGCCATATTGAAACGCTGATTTTTATTTTCTCTAATTACAGATTTTTTAAATTTCCCATTTTTTCTCTTTACATAATTCTGATGACTGATATAAGGAATCCATCCACTTGTATGGCTTAAGCTCTCGTAAATCGTCGTGTTTTTTTTGTTAGATTTTTTTAAATCTTTAAAATAATACGAAATGGGATTATTTAGATTTAAATTAAAATCTTCATAAAGTTTCATTAGCAACAACGTTGAGGCCAGTACCTTAGTTAAAGAAGCTAAATCATAAATATGATCATTATTAATGCGATTAATTGAGTCGTAAGTTTGATAACCATAGGATTTATTAATTACAATTTTATCTTTAATTTTTACATAAACTTGAGCTCCAGGAAATGCATATTGAGTAATATTTGAATTAATTAAGCTATCGATTTTTTGATTAATATTAGTTTGTCCAAAAACTGGAAAAGAAATGAAAAAAATTAATAAAAGAAGTTTAAACCTCATCAAGTTTTGGGATAATTGTTTCACTGTCTTTGGCTAGTTTTTTCTGTTTAATTAACTCTGTATGCATCCGAATAATTTCACTTTTATATTTAGAATTATTAAATTGATTTATTAATTCATAAGGATCGTTGACAAGGTCGTAAAATTCCCACGCACTAGGAGTTTTAGTTTTGCTTGTGGATTTTTTGTTTAACCCATCTCCATAATAGTAGATTAATTTATTTTCACTGCTTCTTATTCCTAAGTGAGCTGGTCTTACTGGACTGTGCTCCCAGTATCTATAATAGGTGTACTCCCTAGTTTTAAACTTTTTATTTGATTCTAAAGATTTTCTAAAACTTCTGCCTTGAAATGAAGTTGGAGGGTTTATCCCCGCGTAGTCTAAAAACAATGAAGGAATATCCAAGTTAAGAACTAAATCATCTATTCTATGGGATTTTAAAACCTTTTTGGGATAGCTAATAACAAATGGCATTCTAGAGGATTCTTCATACATCATCCTTTTATCAAAAAATCCATGTTCACCAAGAAAGTAACCTTGATCGGAAGTGTAAATTATAATCGTGTTTTCTAATTGTTGAGATTCTTTTAAATAATTTATAATCTTTTGAAGATTATCATCAATTGAAGCAGCACATCTTAAAAAATCTTTTACAAATTTTTGATAAGAATGAGATCTAATTTCTTTTTGACTTAGTCCTTCAATAGAAAATGGCATTCCAGGGTATTTTGTATCAGGATTTATGTTTTGCTTTTTTTGAAACTCTACCCACCTATTAGTTAAAATTTCTAATTGTTGTCCGTCAAAACTTCTTCCACTTTTTGAAGGTAAAAAGTCATAAAGAGATTGTGGTTCAGGAAGAGTAACGTTTTCTAAAAAAGTATTGTACCGATTTGGGTAGTCAAATGGTTCGTGAGTTGCTTTAAAATGAGTCATTAAAAAAAAAGGATCTTTTGATTTTCTTTTTTTTAACCAATCTAAAGAAGAATCTCCAATTATATCTGATGAAAATCCAATCTCTTGAACACCCCCTTTATATCCCTCTTCCCAATTTTCTTTGGTCTTAAAAATGGGATTATTGTATTTGCCTTGTCCGGGGAGAATTTTGTAATAATCAAAGCCTGAAGGCTCCTTTTTTAAATGCCATTTTCCTATTAGAGCTGTTTGATATCCATTATTTTTAAGAACTTTAGCAACATTTAAACTGTCTGGACTTAAATGGTCACCTAGAGTATAAACTCCATTTTGATGACTATATTGACCCGTTAAAATTGAGGCTCTACTTGGCACACATATAGAATTAGTGCAAAACATATTATTTAATACAGTTCCATTATTAGCTAAATATTCAATAGCATCATTTTTAACATAGTTATCTAGTATTCCATCGTAGATTCCCCATGCTTGTGACGTATGGTCATCTGCCATTATAAACAATATATTAGGTCTGGTGCTATTGCTTTGTTTTGAGCACGAGTTTAGTAATAGCAGAACAAACACTATTAGAGTAAGGGTTTTAAAAGTTTTAATAAATGGGTAAAACATAAACATTTAGGTAATAAATATTTAATTTAGAAAAAAATATTTGATCTTAAATGAAATTACATAATATAAAATCTTTAGTACTTTTTTTTCTAGGTTTTATTCTATGTTCAAATAACGTTTTGTCTCAAGTCATGAAAAACAAACTAAGTCAAGAAAAAAGTCTTTATCTCAAGCAACACGCTTCAAACCCTGTTAACTGGTTGCCATGGGGAGAAGAGGCTCTTTCTTCAGCTCAAAAATTAGATAAGCTATTAGTTATTAGTATTGGATATTCATCTTGCCACTGGTGTCATGTAATGGAAGAAGAAAGTTTTGAAAAAGAAGAGGTAGCAGATGTTATGAATCAAAAGTATGTAAGTATCAAGGTTGATCGAGAAGAAAGGCCAGATATTGATGAAATTTATATGAAAGCTCTGGTCTTAATGACTGGAAGTGGAGGATGGCCTATGAATATTATTGCTCTTCCTGACGGAACTCCTATTTGGGGAGGCACCTATGTCCCAAAAACACAATGGATTCAAGTACTCAATCAAGTCGATGAATTTTACAGAACTAGAAAGTCAGATGTTTTAGAGTATGCGAAAAATATAAAGGAAGGAGTTAATAAAGAGGCCCTTGTAAGCCCAACACTAGATAAAGAAGTTTACTCTAAAGATTTACAAAAAGAATTAGCCGACAAAGCATTTAAATATACAGATAAGATAAACGGAGGTTTTGGAAACAGTCAAAAATTCCCTCTTCCCTCTATGCTGAACTTTTTTTTAAGATTTTCCAAAGAGAATGACAATCAAGAAATGAAAATGTTTGTAAAAAAAACACTTTTTAAAATGGCTCAAGGAGGAATAAATGATAGAGTAGAAGGAGGATTTCATAGATATACAGTGGATAATTTGTGGCATATTCCACATTTTGAAAAAATGTTATATGATAATGCACAGCTATTAAGTATATTTTCCAAGGCCTATAAGGTTTTTAAAGAACCAAGATTTAAAGAGGAATTATACAATATGTATAATTTTTTAGAACTAAAAATGTCAAGCCCCAACAACTTAATTTATTCTAGTATTTCAGCTGACACAAACTACAAAGATGGGTCTAAAGAAGAAGGAGATTTTTATGTATGGAAAAAGGATGAACTTAAGCAAATTCTAGAAGAGGATTATAAATGGGCAAGCAAATATTATAATATAAATGACAAAGGATATTGGGAGAAAGAAAATTATGTTTTTATTCAAACAATTTCAGATGAAGATTTCACTTCTAGTATTAATTTAGATTTAAATCAGTTTAAAGAAAAATTAAAACTGGTAAATAAGAAACTTTATAATTATAGAGAAAAAAGAATAAACCCGATAACAGACACTAAGATAGTTTTCTCCTGGAACGCATTAACTATAAGGGGAATGGTGGATAGCTATAAAGCTACTAGAGACAAAATATTTTTAAATAAAGCACTTTTAATTGAAAAGGCTTTGAGTGAAAAAATGATTTCTAACAACATTATATTTCATTCAAATAGTTCTACTAAGCTAGATCAAGTTCTCTTTTTTGAAGATTATAGTTATTATATAGATGCCTTAATTGGACTTTATGAAGCTACGTTTAATGAAAAATGGCTTATTAAAGCAAATGATTTCACGCAATTTAGTAATGAAGTTTTTTTAGAAAGCAATGGGTATTTTAAGTTTTCAACTACAAAAGAGAGTTTATATACAAGCACATTAATAAATCTAGAAGATGGAGTTACTCCTTCTGCAAATTCAATGATGAATTTTAATTTATTTAGACTTGGGCATTACCTAGGAAACAAAGATTATAGTCAGCATTCTGAAACAATGATTAATAATATTAGCAAAAAAATTAAGGAAAGGGTTACAGATCATCTTTTGTGGTTATGGCTTTCACATAATTATTCTAATAAGTTTTATGAATTAGCTATTAGCGGGAAAAAGGCTAAAGAAAAGGCTAAAGAATTAATGCTGAAATATTTACCCAATACATTAACTGCAGCATCAGATAATTCTTCAGAAATGTATTTACTAAAAGACAGGTATTTTGAAGATGAAACATATATATATGTTTGCGTTGACAATACTTGCAAATTTCCCGTTACAACAATTGAAAAAGCAGAAGCTTTACTAAATGATTAAAAATTAATTAATAAATTTCTAAAGGCTTCCCTATAAATTCCTCCAATTTTATAAGGCGTTCTATTAATGTAAGCAATACTGCCATCAATTACATCAATTTTATTAATAGCAGCAGTTGTTGATCTGTGAATTCTTATAAATTTTGATTTTGGAAGAGATCCTGTAAAAGAAGTTAGGGTTGTATGAACTATGAAATTTTTGTTTTTAGTAACAATTTTTATGTAATCTTTTAAACTTTCAATAACCAGTATGTCGTCATAATTTATTCTGATATTTAACTTGTTTACTCTAACAAAAACAAAATCTAACTCTGGAAATTTAATAATATTTTCTTTCATCTGCCCCAACACCTTATTTACGGCTTTTTCAAATCGCATGAAAGGGATAGGTTTTAATAAATAGTCCACGACATCTAAATCATAACCTTCTATTGCGTATTCAGAGTGTGCACTCGTGATAATTGTTTTAGGAGGGTTCTCTAAGCTTTTTAAAAAGCTTATTCCATCAACAAAAGGCATATTAATGTCTAAAAACATCAAATCCACCTTTCCTTTTTTAATAATATCTATAGAATCATTAGCGTTAGAGTAAGAACCTAAGCAATTAAGAAAATCAATTTTTTTTATAAAGTTTTCAATCACTTTAATAGCGAGAGGCTCATCGTCAAGAATAATACAATTAATCATTTTTTAATTTAACTTTTAGTTCAGTAATATATTTATTTTTTTCTTCATATGTGTTTAAACTAAAATTTTCTTTTCCATAATTAATTTCAAGTCTTTTTTCAATATTTGAAAGCCCAATTCCACCCACTTGAGCTTTAATTGGAATAGTGGATTTAGTGAAAGAATTTTCTACTTTAAAATGAATATTTGTTGAAGTTATTTTAAGATCAATATTTATATAACTGTTTTTTTTTGAATTTCTAGCGCCATGCTTAAATGCATTTTCTACAAGTGGAATTAAAAGTAAAGGCCTAATCATGGTCTTTTTAACCCCTCCTTTAACATTAAATGAGACTTTTAGATCTTCATTATATCTTAATTTCTCAATATCTATATAATCTTTAATATGCTTAATTTCTTTACTCAAGGTTTGATATTCTTTCCCCGTTTCATAAAGAAAATATTTCATTAAATCAGATAATTTAAGGATAAGATCTGGTGCCTTATCTGATTTGTCAATCGTCAAAGAATACAAATTATTAAGAGTGTTAAAAAAGAAATGTGGTTGAATTTGTGATCGAAGATACTTAAGTTCATTCTCTAAAAGTATCTTGTTAGTATTTAACAATAATTCTTTTTGTTTAATCCAATCTATTACTAGTTTTATACAAGTTACAAAGGTAATTACATACACTTCGCCAAGAATAGTTTGAATCACATAATCAAAGGTGATCTTTGAAGTTATGCCTGCAAATTCAGGCAGGACATCTTTACTTAAAAAAGAGAATGTTAGCTGAAACTTTAATAAAAGAGCTACACTTAAACTCAAAACAATTAAACTAAAAAATTCAAAAGCTTTTCTTTGAAATAATTTTGGAAGAAAAACAAAGACAAAGAGGTAACAAAGAGTTATGTGAATTGGAAACCCAATTAAATTAGACTTTAGGGAATAAGCGTAATCTTGATAAAAAACACCCCATCTAAGAACGTTAAACGAAAAGTAAGTTAACCAAAAATATATTTGAGTATTAATTGGAATAGAAGAGATCTTATTATAATTAGGATCGTTAAATAAAACTTTTTTATAAATACTCATGTTAATTTATCTATAGTTTAAGCAGGTTTGTAACAAGATTTTATATGCCGGCATAAAAACTTATGATTTTCTTTTATTAATTACTAAATTAAAAAATCAATTTTAAATTATTGTTAATGAGACTATTTAAATTCAATTATCTATTGCTAGGGTTATTAGTAATGCTTTTTTCATCATGCGAAAACATTAGTAAGCCAGCACCTCCAAACATTATTTTTGTATTAACAGATGATTTAGGATTTGAAGACTTAAGCTCTTATGGCTCAAAAATTATAAGCACCCCAAACTTAGACAAATTGGCTAGTGAAGGAGCTTTGTTAAACTCGTATTATTCAACTCAAGCGGTTTGTTCTGCATCTAGAGCTTCAATTTTAACAGGGAGTTATCCAAATAGAATAGGTTTTAGTGGGGCTCTCGGACCTAATTCAAAAAAAGGTATTAATCCAGATGAATTATTGATTTCTGAGATGTTAAAGGAAAAGGGTTATAAGACCGCTGTTTATGGGAAGTGGCACCTTGGAGATAATGAAAAATTCTTACCAACAAGACACGGATTTGATGATTTTTATGGAATATTATATTCAAATGATATGTGGCCATTTCATGCAGAATATCCAAATAGTTATCCTGATTTAATGCTTTATGATCAGGAAACTCCAATAAAAGTATTAGAAGATCAGTCAAATTTAACTAAAGAGTTGACTTTAAAAAGTGTAGAATTTATTGAAAAAAACAAAGACAATCCCTTCTTTTTATATTTAGCACATCCACAGCCACACGTCCCTTTATTCGCTTCTTCTGATTTTAAAGGAAAATCTGAAAATGGTCTTTATGCTGATGTCATCCAAGAAATTGACTATTCTGTTGGAGCGATTATGAAAGCGTTAAAGGATAACAATTTAGAAGACAATACGATTGTCATTTTCACATCTGATAATGGCCCTTGGCTTTCATATGGAGAACATTCTGGATCAACAGGAATATATAGAGAAGGAAAGGGAACGACCTGGGAAGGTGGACAAAGAGTGCCTTGCATAGTTTGGTATCCAAACGAAATAAAACCAAACACTGTAATTTCTACCCCCTTAATGGGGATTGACTGGCTGCCAACGTTTGCCAGTATTACAAACTCAAGATTATCTGAAAACAAGATTGATGGAAAAAATATTTGGGAAGTATTAATTAATAAGACAGATAAATCTCCTCATGAAGCCTTATTTTTTTATTATCATGTTAATAGTTTACATGCAGTAAGATATGGTGATTGGAAAATGTATTTCCCTCACCGTTATAGAACATTAAATGGAAGAAAAGGAAGGAATGATGGAAGGCCTATTAAATACGAATATGTAAATTTAGAACAAAAAGAATTATATAATTTAGCTCAAGACCCTAGTGAAACTAACAATATATATGAAGAATTTTCTGAAATAGCTAAAATAATAGAAAAGTTAGCGGATATTAAGAGAAATGAAATTGGAGATGATTTAACCAAAGTTAATGGGACGGAAAACAGGCCTGTAGGAATGATTGATTAAATAGCATTTTAAACAATTTAGTTTATGAATAAAAGAAGAAGTTTTATTAAAAAATCAATTCTTGGAGGTGTCGGAGCCACAACTTTATTAAGTTGTGAAAATCTTAAAGAAAGTAATGATGAAGGGACTTACCCAAGAATAATTTCAACTTGGAATCACGGAATTCCTGGTAATCAAGAAGCTTGGAGGTATTTAATGAACGGGAAATCAGGATTATCAGCCGTGGAAGCTGGAGTGAAAATACCAGAAGCAGACCCAAAAGTAAGGTCAGTGGGCTATGGAGGATATCCTGACAGAGAAGGGATAGTGAGTCTAGACGCTTGTATAATGGATAAAAACAATAACTGCGGGTCAGTAAGTTTTTTACAAAATATAAAACACCCTATTTCAGTCGCTAAATTGGTCATGGAAGACACTCCTCACATTATGTTGTCTGGAAAAGGAGCTTTTGATTTTGCAGTTTCAAAGGGATTTAAAAAAGAAAACCTCTTAACAGAAGAATCAAAGCAGGATTGGATTAATTGGAAAAAGAAATCAAAATATAAGCCGGTTATTAATTTAGAAAATCATGATACTATCAGTATGCTTTTGATTGATAATAATGGAGATTTGTTCGGAGCGTGTACTACTAGTGGAGCGGCTTGGAAAATGCACGGAAGAGTAGGCGATTCACCAATAATAGGAGCGGGTTTATTTTTAGATAATGAAGTAGGTGCTGCTGCTGCTACTGGATTAGGAGAAGCTGTAATCAGAACTTCTGGAAGCGCTATGGTTGTGGAATTAATGAGACAAGGACATTCTCCTTTAGATGCTTGTAAGAAAATAGTTGATAGAATTTCTAAAATCCATAAATTTGGACCTGAATGGGAATATTTACAAGTAGGGTTTATTGCAATGAATAAAAAAGGAGAATATGCTGGTTATAGCTTGAGAAAAGGTTTTAATTATGCCATTTGCGATTCTTCAGATCAAAACCTACTTTTAGATGCTAAACATGCAATTTAATCTCTCAAATGCTTGATATTTTAAATTATTTTGGAAAATTTCATCCGGTAATTATTCACTTACCTATTGGGGCCTTATACCTGACTTTTTGTTTAGTATTATTAGAGAAATTTTTTAAAAACAGATATATAATTCCAATAAGATTTGGTCTGTTATTTTCGTTTGTATTTGCCTTGCTTTCTTGCTTGTTGGGCTATTTTCTTTCTATTGAAGGAGACTACTCAGCAGCTGTTTTAGATAAACATATGTGGCTAGGAATATCAACTGCTTTGTTTAATGCGGCCTTATTATGGCTACATAAACAAAGTAATTATGAAAAATATTTCATTCCTTTATTTGCTTTCACTATTGTTTTACTTTCTATTACAGGTCATTTTGGGGGAAGTATTACTCATGGAAAAGATTATTTAAAAATTCCTGAATTTAATGAAGAAATTAAAGTCGTAAAATTAGATAGTATTAATTTATATACTCAAGTAATTCATCCAATTTTAGACAGTAAATGTGTTAAATGTCACAATCAAAACAAGTTGAAGGGGGGATTGATCTTAGATTCTAAAAACTCGATTTTAAAAGGGGGAGAATCTGGAGAAATTTTAACGACTTTTAATCCTACAGGAAGTCATTTATATAATTACCCAAACCTTCCTATTGAAGATGAAATGCACATGCCTCCCGAAGGAAATACTCAGTTAACTAGTAAAGAAATTCAATTTATTAAGTTATGGATTGAATCTGGAGCAGATTTTGAAAAATTCACTCTTATTGATAGCCTTTTGATTGAAGACAAAAACAGTCTAATTGCTTTTTTGCCTCAAAAAAAGAAAAAGGTATCACCTCCTAGCTTGAATCATTTAAAAAAGTTAATTGAATTAGACTTCAGATTAGAGAGAAATAGCAATGAAAATAATTTTGTTGAAGCAAAGTTTTT
>TARA_B110000263_G_scaffold26713_1_pt1 | contig 9992 bp, 11 predicted proteins | sample TARA_B110000263 | Tara Oceans TARA_B110000263 (sample SAMEA4397730) | marine metagenome | biome: Polar Biome; feature: [MES] marine water layer (ENVO:01000295) within the mesopelagic zone...; material: water (ENVO:00002006), including particulate matter (ENVO:01000060) such as......
ATTCGCTTCAAGTAATTTTATTTTTTTCTGATCGTCTAGCATCTAAACAGTTTGTGAATTAATTAATAATTAATTTAATATAAAGTCGATTGTGGTTAATGTTACTTCATCGCTTGTTTCTAAAACAATACCTTTAACTCTTAAACCAAGGTTTTCTGTTACTGAACCAATAAAACTTATGATTAGATTGACCTCATTGGTAGCAAAAGAGGTTGTGACTGAAGCTTCAGAAATATTAATTTGAGTCAGAGTTATATTATTTACCTGTGCTAACTCAGCCAGTAATTTCCTTAATAGTTGTTGATTATTTTGAACATCTTTTGCTCTACTTTTATAAAACAGTTGCTTAGCTCCAGACTTTACATACTCATAGTCAGTTTTTGCTGAAATGTATTGTCTTTTAGCTGATCCAGATGATGATAGAAGATTAGAGAAACCATTGATGATTATGAAAAGAGCTAGCATCAAGATAACAAATGCAATTAGCTTCCTTTCTCTCTTGCTTCTCATTCTCCAGAATTGAGAGATACTATTCATTATTCTCAAACCTCATTGTTACACTACCGCTGACACTTCCATCATCAGTTATAAGATTGTCCTCGACAAGAGTTATCTCAATTTGATCAATAACTCGTTTAAAAAGAGAATATTTTAAAGCAGAAATCTCCCTAAAAAATACTTCTACCTCTCCAGTTTCGAAGTTGATGGTTGATTTTTTAATATCCGCTAAATTCAGCTTTTGAAGCATTCCGAGATAGCTTGGATTAATCCTCATCTTGTCCTCGGACTGAGTTGATTGAAGAATCTGATTCATTTGAATTTTTGGATTAATCACCCGACGGGTATTGGGATTGATGGTTTGAAAAATTTCTAACGTGGCCTGTTTGTATTGTTGCTCATAGATCTGCATGAGTTTAAGATTAATAAAAGGAAGTGTCAGCAGACCTATAATTAAGACAATCGATATTACTGTTTCGAATCGTGAAAGGCTTAGTCTCCTAAGCAATCCAGTCAGTGAGAATTGGAATTTGAAGAGGCTTGGGTAATCTGAACTTTGCTGTTGAAGAAACTCCAAGTGTAATGTATCAAGTTTAATTGATTGATGTTCTCCCAAGTTATGCAACTCTTGGGTTGATGCTTCTTTGGCTATATTGAAACACACTGGCTTATAGTTCTTTTTCTCCTTAGATAGAAGAGCAAGGTAATCGGTCAAACTATCTGGTGAACATGAGAAACCTGTCCCGTCAGTAAAAGCAAAAATAAATCTTCCCTCATTAAGAAGACAAGAGTCACCAGCATAACTATGATTAAGAAAATGCTCTGGGAAAACTGAGATTGAACACCCAAGTTGATTCAATGCTTTATTTATCGGCTCAATAATGTTCCTATCAACTACAAGTGAAAGACTGATTGCCCCAGAAAAAGCAAGATAATTGCTAGAGATATTATTAATTATGGAATCTTCATTCTCTGCAAAAAATCTCGCTCTAAATAGTTCATCACTTTCACTATTGATTTTATCCATTGGCTTCATCAACAATAAAGAAGACGGTAGAAATAAAATTACATCTGAATTAGAGCTGATTGAATCAGCTAGTTCCCCTAACTTTACTGTGGTCTTGTGTTGACATTCTGATCCCTCATAGGAGTATAATTTGGCGTTTACCAAGTCTGAGTGCAAGTGAACAATAAACTGCTTAGCCATAATAAATTTTAATTCTAAATGCCATTATAAAATCTGGAAAGAATTGTGGCTTTATTATTTTTATAATTGATAAGTATTATAGATGATGCTGTGTTTTCATCAAAATGTACATAAGACCTCACGAGTAATAAATCTGTTTTCAAGCTCACCGGCAAATACGACTTATTGAAATCTATACCTGGAAAAGCATTGTAAAGTTCTCTGGCTGTCTTAAAACCGTCATTAGGAATTTGATTAATAATTGACTCTGCCTCATCAATATTCAAATTAGGCAGGATAGAAGCCAGTAAAATTGAATCTTTAGGCTCCAATTGATTTAAGTTAATTGTGTAACCACCTAAATTCGGAAACACACACACATGTTCTTTTAGAGTATTCCAGTTAAAGTAACTTGAAGCTGGTAGATTTCTTATTTCTGAAAGATCATAAAAGAACCGTTTTGAGGTGTATTGTTTGCGTGTATTCATTGGTCCGATGTAGAAGTAATCTTCTAAACCATTGGCTCTTGGTTGATTGTCTGGATCGATCCAATCCAAGATTTGGTCTGTAAGGGATGCAATCGCATTTTCTTCATACTCCAAAAGAGATAATAACTTTATAAAACCATTTAATGATCGTTCATTAAGCAGGTATTTCTTATCCGTGTGGTCATAGAGAGCATTAATATTGAAACAATTTGAAGCATCAGTTAATTCAGCACTTAATAGCCCCTTCTCTATCTCTACCTTCAATGGGTTGGCAAACAAAACATTGTCCTTGGCAGTAAACTCATTAGAAAGTTCAAACTCTCTTTTAACCTCCTTTAAAGCCAAGGTTTCAATATTACCAAGGTATTGAATAGCATTGCTTTGGAAATCGACATAACCCACTCTTTTAAAAGAAAGAAAATAATATTTTCCTACCGACACACTGATCGCTGATAGCATCAGCACGATCAGCAGAACTGAGATGAGGGCAACGCCTTTATTGTTGGTAAACATTATTAATATTGAGTGAAATAATCCACTCAAATGTTTTGGTTTCTTTTGCAAATTGTATACGAACTAATGTTGGAATCGTTCTTTCAGTGATGGGGTCAATAGGCCAATGATTCACCCATTTGTTACCGTTAGAGAAACTGACACGAAAATCATCGATTTCTTCATATAAATCCGTTTGAAAATAGTCTTCATTCAGATAAGGATTATCAACATAGTATTGTCGACGAAAAAATTTATTTTCATCATATAAATATTCAATTCTCCTGACATTAGAAACACTTAAATCTTCATCCTGAATGAACGTGGTAAACATTAATTGATTTGAACCTTGGGGAGACAAAAAAGTGGCATTAAAATTGTTTCCATAAAAGTCACGCATAGGCACATTGATGGCTTGCCTAAGATCTCTTCTCATCATAGTCGACACTAAGTTAAATTGCTGCACTTGGTTTAAAACCTTAAATGTAGCGTCTCTCGATGACAATGAAGACTGAAGAATATTTGTAGAAACAATGGTAATGATGGTCATGATCACTATAGAAATCAACACTTCAATCAATGTAAACCCTTGATTGGATTTGTTATTTTCTTTCAATATAGCCCTCACGAGTAAACACTTTTTTTTGCTTGGATTTGTTAATAATACTTATTGAAAATTCTGTAAGATCTCTTGAAATGAAGTGGGTCTCCTCCTCCCAGATCCACTCATCGCCATACATCACTAATAACCCTGTTCGCTTGCCTGAAGTTAATGGCGGATCTATGGTCTGCATTAGAGCAATGCGATTATTAGCAAGCTCTCTTGCAATCACTCGCTCTTCGATTGAGTAAGAGGACAATTGTGTTGAGGAGATAAATTGATAGATCGCAATAACTGATGTGCTCAAAATCAACAAAGCCACAGCTACTTCGAGTAAACTGAATCCTTTATTGACTATTAATTTTTGTTGAGATAAACCCATTTTGACTAATAACTATTTTTATTAATTGTTCATTATCATTGATATCTATAATGGCTCCTGAATTTTGACCGGACGGATAAAAACTGATCAATGGAGTCTCACTGATATCTGTATCTAACTCATACTCTCCACCGTTTGCTGTTTTTACTCTGATAACGGTCTGATCGCTATAATTATCCAATAAACTCAACCCATCAATTTCTATGACTTCTAGGGCTTGATTGTTTTGATTAAGAGTATAAAATTTCTGTTCTGCTTTAGATGCATACCAATAAATTGTCTTACCTCTGAGAATACTTTCTTCAGATAGGAGTTGAAAACTATTTTCTATCGAATGGTCACGGAGTTTTATAAAATTCAAGACAGAGGTGTTCAACAATATATAGCTGGAAGCAATGCCGATGATAACAAGCACCACTAAAAGTTCAATAAGGGTAAATCCGTTCTTATTTGTTCTGCCAATTACCAACATCAGCATTGTCTCCTTCTCCTCCAACAGTCGCGTCTGCGCCGTAAGTAAACACATCGTATTTCGAGTATTGACCTGGAAATAAGTAAAGGTATTCACTGCCCCAAGGATCTTGAGGAACTGAGGATAAATATCCATCTGGAGGGTATAGATTTGGGTTCTTTATGTCTTTTGGAGCAACAAAAAGAGCCTCGATACCCTGTTCAGTTGTGGGATAGGAATAATGCTGAAATCGATAGGTTTCTAGAGCTTTCTCAACTTGAGATAAATCAGCTCTTATTTTCTCAAAATTAGCGCGTTGCAGAAAAGGTGACACATTGATAACCACGATGGTGGTCAATATGCCCAAAATGACAATGACAGCCATCAACTCGATTAGTGTAAATCCTTTTTTATGATGTTCCATAGTTAACCTATTGTTACTGCATTCATTTGCATTATAGGTATCAGTATTGCTAAAACAATCAACAAAATAAAGCCCCCCATAATAATAATGACTGCAGGCTCTAATAGAGACAAGACCATACTCCTCCTGGCTTCAATTTCTGATTTCATAAACTCAGAAACTTTCTGAAACATATCAGTAAGGTTACCTGCAATATATCCGCTGGCAATTAACTGGATAAAAATATCCGGAAATATTGAAGTGTCTTCTAAAGAAACAATAAAATCCCTGCCTTCAGAAATTTCCTTGTTTGCCTGATTGATTAATTGGTTTAAATATTGATTATTCACCACTTTTGAAGATTCTTGCATGGCCGTGTCTAAAGTAATTCCTGAATTAAGCAGTAAATGCATGGTGCTTGAAAACCTTTCTAAATCAGCTTTCAAAATAAAATCACCAATTAATGGTAAAGATAACCATCTCTTGTGGAGAGCAATCAATTTTGTTTGGTTAGCAAGGATCTTGCGGTAGATTAATAATAAACTGAAACACACCATCAAACACACCATGATAATCACCGGCATGTTGTTTGATACGGTTAGAAGAATTTCAGTTAAAAGCGGCAAGTCTACTCCGGCTCTAATAAACTGGCTCACAACTTGTGGCATCACAAAAGTTAATAACGCAACAATGACCCCTATAGAAAAAACAATCAAGATAGCTGGGTAAGTCAACGCTGAAAAAATCTTTTGTTTTATTTGTTCTGACTCTTCAAGATAATCCGCTAGATTATTAAACATTAAGCCTAACTTACCTGATGCATCACCGGCGCCGACTAAAGAGACATAGGCGTTAGGAAAAACATTTGGGAAATTCATCATCGCCTGACCTAGTCTTCTCCCTTGAATAACCTGCTCACGAATTTCATAAAAAATACTGGATAATTCTTGATTGCTTACATGGTCAGCGACAATCTTAAGTGCTTCATCAAGAGCAATATCAGAATCAAGGAGAGTTGACATTTGCCGTGTGGCTAAAACCAATGCTTTTGAACCGACACGTGCTTTATTTTTTAATGCTTTAGTTGATTCTTCTATTCCAATTGGGGTAAGGCTAAGGGCCTTGATCAATTTCCTAGCTTCACGCTCAGAATTAGCACTGATATAGCCTGATTGTTTTTTTCCATCAGCATTAAATGCAATATAACTATAAGCTGGCATCTTCTTTCTGGTTATTGATCCTCATGAGTTCTTCAGCTGAGGTTAAGCCATTGAGAAGCAGGTCACGACCTAATTCATCAATTGATGCATTGTCTTTAAAAGCATAGCTCTTGATGTGTTGCTCTGATGCTTCTTCATGGATAAGGCTCTTTAATTGCTCATCAATTTGGATTGATTCAGCTATAGCAATTCTTCCCAAATAACCTGATGCATCACAATGGTCACAACCTGAGGCGGTGTAAACAGTTTGATTTGATTGCAGATCAAATATCTTAGCTAAATCTGTGGTTAATGTAGTTTCCTGTTTACATTCTTGGCATAAACGTCGAGCTAATCTTTGAGAAATGATGGTTTTTAAACTTGAAGCCAGCAAAAATGATTCTATCCCCATGTCTCGCAAACGAGTGATGGCACCTACCGCGCTGTTTGTGTGAATGGTTGATAGCACCAAATGACCGGTTAAACTTGACTGGATAGCAATTCTAGCCGTTTCTTGATCCCTTACCTCTCCTACCATAACGATATCAGGATCTTGTCTTAGCATTGAACGCAGACCCTTAGCAAAATCATAGCCCGTTTTCATATTAACTTGAGTCTGACCTATGCCTTTTAATGTGTATTCAATTGGATCTTCAACGGTGAGAATATTTTGTGAGGCATCATTAAGGAATCGAAGCCCAGCATACAAAGTAGTTGTTTTACCAGAGCCTGTTGGGCCAGTTACTAAAATAATGCCTTCCGATGCCCCTAGTGTTCTTTTGTAATTTCTTAAAATTTTTTCATTTAAACCAAGATCATCGATATTAATCTGTGCTGATTGCTTATCAAGTAAACGCAGAACAATTCGTTCACCATAGGATGAAGGCAGGGTAGAGACTCTAACGTCAACCCTCTTTTTACCTAATGACAACGACACTCTGCCGTCCTGAGGTAATCTTCTTTCTGAAATGTCGAGCCTTGAAATAATCTTTATCCTTGAAATAACCAGAGGAGCAATCCTAGAGTCTTGTGTTAGGACTCTCTTTAAAATTCCATCAATTCGATAACGAACGATGAATTGATCTTCGTAGGGTTCGAAATGGATATCTGAGGCTCGCTGATTAATAGCCTGACTGATGACTCCATTAATCAATTTAATAATTGGCGCATCATCATTGCCACTTAGTAAATCCTCTGTTGGAGCGATGGAGTTGGCAAATGACTTTAGATCAAATCCTTCATTAAGTTCATCAGAGAATGGGTCAGAACCATTGCCGGTACTAAAAATACCTGTGAGCAGTGCATCGAAACGATCAGCGTCACAGATTTCCATCTTGAAATCTTGATTTAAGTACCTCGATAACTCGTGGTAAGTTTCAATGGATATGGCTGCAGTGGATATAACTCGACAACCCTCTGCTTCTTCTAAGGCAATGATCTGATTGGCTTTGACATAATCGTAGGGTAGTAAATTACTTTTTTGTGTTGTCGATGCCGATTGTGCCATAACCAAGGATCCAGTTATTCAGCTTTGTCTTCTGGCGTTAGATCTATGATCTTCTGCTTCTCTTCGTTGAGGAGGCCTTCTGCTTTAATAAAGTTATATTTGTCTAAGGAAACTTGATTAACAGATTTAGAATCAGCTAATATTGTTGGCCGAAGAAAGACAGTAAGATTTCTTCTGACCACAGACTTTGATGTGCTTCTGAACAAGCGACCTAGAATCGGGATACTGCCCAGCACCGGAACCCGCTTGATTGATTCTTGGACATCATCATCAATCAAGCCGCCGAGAACAATAATCTGATTATTATCCACTAACACTGTGGTTTCTATCGAGCGTTTATTAGTGATGACATCGCTGCCACTTGTTATTGCTCCGGCTACCCCAGACACTTCTTGCTTGATCTCTAAAATCACTGAATTACCCTCATTAATTTGTGGGGTGATGGATAGTTTTACACCAATCTCTTGTCTTGACGTTGTGCGAAATGGGTTAGCGTTATTTGCCCCCAAACTTTCTCCTGTAGTGATCGGTATTTCTTGCCCGATGATTAGGCTTGCCGGCTCATTGTCCATGGCAATGATCGATGGAGTTGAGAGAATATTCGAATTTTGATCTTCTGCAATGGCATTAAGGATGCCAACAAAACTATTCCCGTCTCGATTAATGTTACCAAAACTTGCAACAAGACCTTGCGTATTCAATAATGAAGTCGTCGCAAGAGTACTCAATGTGGTGTTATCCCCGCCTTCAACAGCATTACCAGTAATGGCTAGTAAATCAGGAGAATTGGTACCAGGAAAACGGGTAATTCCTAATGGAATGCTGCCATCATTTGAACCTGAGAAAATGGTGTCTATACCTAAGTTTTTTGCCGCTGTTTCTGATAATTCAACAATGATAGCTTCAACCAAAACCTGGGCTCTTCGTATGTCTATCTTGGCGACTAAATTACGGATTAAATCTAAATTAGAACCTTCAGCAGAAATAATTAGAGAATTGGTTTTCTCATGAAAAGTCACCACCGGTTTTTGAGAATCCAGATCAGCTGAAAACCGGGAGGACACGGTATCAACAATGGATGCTACCTCTTCAGCCTTAGCATACTTAAGGTAGATGACTGCAACGGAACCATCATTTTGTACGTCCTCATCAAGGGTCATGAGAGTTTTTTCTATATTTTTCGTCACCACTTTACTGGCTGAAAGGATCACTGAATTTGATTGAGTAAAAGGGATTGCAACGAAGTTATTGATGGTTGGATTATTCTGCAACTTAAGCTTATCTAGAATTCTCACTGCCTCCACCGAGGACAAGTTATCCAATTTTATTATAGAAATTTTGGCTGTATCGTCCTTATCTAATTCTCTTAAAAGAATCTCGATCCGCTCGACATTACTTTTTCTGTCAACAAGTAAAATTGAATTGACTGAGGCTATTCCTGAAAGATGCGATTGACGCCCAGTGATAGGCTTTAACATCGGTAAGATTTCACTGGTTGAGCGGTTTTCTAATAGAAATATCTTTGTTACAAAATCAGCATCATTTGAGACAATATTGGTGTCTCTGGTGGCTTCATTTTCTGGAACGATCCTGACGATGCTGCCTTCATTGATAGAGCTAAACCCATTAACTTGTATGGTTCTTAAATAAACTTGCCAGACTTCTTCATCATCGAGCAAAGCATCAGAGTAAATGGTGACCTTCCCTTTTACTCTAGGGTCAAGAATAATAGTTTTTTTGGCAAACCGAGCAATATCTTGGGTAACCTTTCTAATTTCAACGTTCTCATAGTTTAGGAGATAGGTTTCTTGGCTCTGTAGAGTATTAACAGAGAGGAGACTCAATAATATAAGCCATAGATGTGTGTGTTTAATGCACCTATTCATTTGCCCACTCTATTTTCAATTTCGTAATTTTTTCCCGATGAAGAAAACACAACCTTATCCTTGTCAACACTGGTCAATCTATATTGATTCTCTAACACATCCCCAATTTGAACGACAAACTCCTTATTGTTTTTTTTCACTACCACTGAAGAATTACCATTAGAGGCAGCTCGATATCCAATCAATTCATAGTCAAAGTTTTGGGAGACTGTTTCTGATTTATTTTCTATATTGGTCATTGGTTGGGTTAAATTCAAAACACCACTGTTCGGTAGTTCCAATGTCATGGCCTCAGGTTTATTCATCAAAATATTAACCAAACTATAAGTGTTTATAGCAAACAATCCTGTAAGCATTAAAATCACAATTTGTTTTATCCGAATTATTTTCATGAAAAAAATGAACCACTTTTGCAGCTCAAGACAGATTAATTATCTAAACTTATTATGACATAATTATTATCAGCAAAAAGGTCTCATTGATATTCTCTTAATAATCATATTCCAACAGTAAATTTCAGCCCAACCTCACCAAAAACCCAGTCAAAATGATGTTCGGTTCTTTGATTAAAACTTATTGATTAACTGAGAAATTAGGAAATAAATTCCAGCTCCACTCGCTATCCCTGTGCCAAGAGGTATCTCTTTATCAAAATGGTTTTTATTAATGGCAAACAGTAATAATGTCACTGATGAGCCTAATAAAAGAATAGGACCGAGGGCGTGCACTCCAAACAGACTTCCACAAGCAGCAAAGAGCAAAAAGTCACCTCCTCCAATGCCTTCTTTTTTTCGAATGAGGTAATACATTTTATTTACTAACCATAAAGAAGCATATCCAAAAATAACACCAAGCAGAGACTCTAGGACAGGTACCATAAAATTAAAGAAATTGTTCAA
>TARA_B110000263_G_scaffold68024_1_pt1 | contig 9974 bp, 8 predicted proteins | sample TARA_B110000263 | Tara Oceans TARA_B110000263 (sample SAMEA4397730) | marine metagenome | biome: Polar Biome; feature: [MES] marine water layer (ENVO:01000295) within the mesopelagic zone...; material: water (ENVO:00002006), including particulate matter (ENVO:01000060) such as......
TTCTTTAGCAGTATTTAAAGAAATCTCATGTTCTTCGTTAAAACCACCTTCTAAAATCAAGATTTTTTCCATTAAACACCCAATATTTTTATTTCCCATTTAAGTTGAATTTGAAATTTATCAAAAACTTTATCTATTATTCTTAATCCCAATTCCTCAATATCCTTTGCAGATGCATTATTTGCATTAATCAAAAAATTTGCATGTTTTTCACTCACATATGCATCACCAACATTCAAATTCTTACAACCTGCCATTTCAATTAATTTAGCAGCATAATTATTGTCTGGATTCTTAAAAGTGCTTCCTCCAGTTTTAGTTCTAAAAGGTTGGGATTGTTCACGTTGAAGTTTTATCTCGTAAATATTTTTATCAATTTCTTCTTTTTCTCCATATTCTAATTTATATTGAGCAGAAATTACAATATCATTATCGGATAATGATGACTCTCTATATTTAAGATTTAATTGATTATTTGTAAAAAAATTAATTTCTCCTTTATTATTAATTGTTTTAATACTTTTTAAAACTTTTTTAGTTTCTGATCCATAGCAACCAGCATTCATCTTAATTGCACCTCCAATTGTTCCAGGAATACCAGAATAAAATTCTAAATTTTTAATGGAATGCATTTGGGCAAATTTTGAAAAATTAATATCTAATATTCCTGCACCAACATTAATAAAATTATCCTGTATAGAAATATGATTAAATAACTTTCCCAATTTAAAAATTATTCCATCAAAACCTTTGTCTCTTATTAAAACATTTGATCCTGCGCCAATAATTTTATATTGTAAATTTCCAATATTATTCAATATAATTTCGAGTTCTTCTTCATCATAAACTAAACAGAATATGTAAGCTTTTCCACCTGCTTTAAACCATGTATGCTTATAAATTTCGTAATCATAATAAAACTTACTTTTTAATTTTTTTTTTATTTTTTCAATGTTTTTTTGCATTGTTATTTTTAATTAAATTTTCAGCATAATAAGTAATAGATCCGGCACCCATGAAAATTATAATATTATTTTTTTTAAAGTATGGTTTTAATTTGTGTTGCAAATTATCTCGATTACTCAAATAAAAAGTATTTTTGTTTTTGTTTTTTATTTTATTAACTAAATTTTTTGAATTAACTCCTTTGATTGGTTTTTCACCAGCAGGATAAATATCCATTATATATAAATAATTAATCTTTTGTAAAATTTTTACAAAATCATTAAACAAGTATTTTGTTCTTGAATATCTATGAGGTTGAAAAATTACAATAATTTTTTTTTCCGCAAGGTGCTTAGCTATTTCATAACTAGCTTTTATTTCTGAAGGGTGATGAGCATAATCATCATAAATTGCAGCATTCTGAATATTGCCCAAATAACTAAATCTTCTTTTAACTCCTTCAAAGTTTAGTAATGATTGTTGAATTTTTTGTATGGAAACCTTCGCTAATAAAGATGCTATAATTGCCCCAGTAGCATTTAAAATATTATGCTCACCTAATAAATTAATTTTGAATTTATATTTACCACCAATACCATTAATAATATTTTTATTTATAAATAATAAAAATTCTGTACTTTTTTTATTTTTTTTAATTGAAGTAATTTTAACATCAGATGTTTTTTGATTTTTAGAATATGTAATGATGTTTCTTGTTTTAATTTCCTTGGATAGCCTTTTTAGATTATTGTTATCAGTACATAAAATAGAGTACCCATAAAAAGGAAGATTATTTATAAAATTTTTGAAAGCTTTTATTAAATTATCTTTATTTTTATAATAATCTAAATGTTCTAGATCCAAATTAGTAATAATATTTATTTCATGTGGTAATCTTAAAAATGTACCATCACTTTCATCAGCTTCCACCACCATCCACTCACCTAGACCAAATCTATTATTTTTAGAATACGAATTTATAATACCTCCATTGACAATGGTTGGGTCAAATTTAGCATAATCTAGGATTGAACCAACTAAACTAGTCGTAGTTGTTTTCCCATGAGAGCCTGCAACAGCAATCGATCTTTTAGTTTTCATTAATTCAGATAGCATATCGGCACGACTCACTAAAGGAATGGATAATCTTTTACATTCAATGAGCTCAGGATTGTTTTTTTTTATTGCAGAAGAAAAAACAACAGCTGTTATATTTTTAATATTCTTTTTATCGTGTCCTTTAAAAAATTTAATACCTTTTTTTTTCAGTCTTTGAATATTTTCGTTTAAATCAATGTCACTACCCTGAATATTATATCCTAAATCTAACATCAATTCCGCGATACCAGACATTCCAATGCCGCCAATGCCCACAAAATGGATGATAATTTTGTTAAATTTACTATTTTTCTTCATCAAGTAATACTTTTAACATTAATTCATTAGCATTTGGTACTGGAATATTGTTTAATGCTTTCTTCATTATTGTACGTTTTGTAATATCATTAATTAAATTTCTTAAAATTTCTAAATTTTTATTTTTATCAAATATATTTTCATGCATAATAATTGCGCACTGTTTACTTTCAAGATATTCAGCATTTTTAATTTGATGATTATTCATTGAATGAGGTAAGGGAAATAAAATAGATGGTATTTGATATACTATTAAGTCATTAATTGTCCCTGCTCCAGCTCGAGTAATAGCTAAATCAGTTTTTATTAAAATTTCATGAATATTATTATAATAATCTTTAAGTTGATATTCTGCATTTAACTTAGTTAAGGTTTCTTTAATTTTTTCTGTTAATTGATAAGGTGATTGAATGATGAGTTTTATTTTTTCTATCTCTTTTTTTGTCAATTCATTAAACATTAATAAAAAATATTCAATAATAGGTATTGATCCTTGACTTCCTCCATAAATAAAAATTATTATTTTTTCTTTATTAATATCTAGTTTATCAAATAATATTTTATTTTTCGTCAAAGAAGGAAGTCCTACATGATAAGTTTTATGATAAAATTCTTTTTTTATATTATTTATATGTTCAAAATTGGTAAAAATGTTTTTTGAATAAGGTAAAAAAAATAAATTAACTCTTCCCATTACTGAATTTTGCTCATGAATATGGATATCAATTTTTTTAATGAATTTAAAAAATATACTTATTAATAAAGGGGTAAATGAAGCGTAACTTCCAAATGATATACAATGTCTAGGTATAATTTTAACTATATAAAAAATTGACTGAATAAGTCCTATAAATAAGCTGAATGTTGACTTAATCTTAAAGTAAAAATTACCTGATAAATGTGAAGATTGAATAGAAATAATATTGCCTTTAAAATTATTTGCATATTTTATCCCTCTTTTATCAAGCATAAGTGAGCACCTATAGCCTTGTAAAATTAAATAATTCCCAAAATTAACGGCAGGTATTACATGTCCTCCTGTCCCTCCTGTGCAGATAAGTATGTTATTATTTTTCTTCATTTCTTTGCCTAGTTAAAGATAATAAACATCCAAATAAAACTGCACTTGATATCATGGATGAGCCTCCATAACTTACAAATGGTAAAGTCATACCTTTGGTTGGAATTAATGCTAAAGAACTACAAATATTAAATAAAGATTGTAAGCCAAAAGAACAAGTTAAACCTACTACTGCAATTATTTCAAAAGGATTGCTCATTTTTAATAATTTCAATAAAAATCTGATGATAATGACTAATATTAATAAAACAATTAAAGAGCAGAAAATAAATCCTAATTCCTCTCCAGCAACAGCAAAAATAAAATCAGTATTTGCAGAGGGTATTTTCTCTTTTAAAATTCCTTGACCTGGTCCTTTTCCAAATAAGCCACCTGATTTAAAAGCTTGTAAACTTAAATCAATTTGATAAGTATCAGCTGTTGGGTTTATAAATGCATCTACTCTTTTTTGGATATGATCAAAATAATAATATGAAAAAGCACTTAAAAATAATAAAGATACTAGAGCAAAAATCACCAAAACCATGGAAAGTCCGGCTATAAAAAGTTGGCAAAAAAAAGTAATGGCAATTAAGAAGGTCATACCAAAATCTGGCTGCAAAATTATTAAACCACAAATAGTCACAAAAGAAATTATAAGAACCACAAAGTAAGAATTTCTCCCACTAATGCCTTGAGATATAAACCAAGCACTTAATAAGAAAAAAAATGGTTTAATAAACTCAGAAGGTTGAAGGCTAAAACCATATATCTTGAGCCATCTCTTTGATCCATTAACTTCATAATCTAAAAATAAAATTATAAATAAAATTAAAATACATAAAATGATGGATAACAATGAAAAACGACGGAGAAATTTAATTTCAAAACATGATACTGAAATCATAATAAATATTCCAATTATTGAAAAAATTAAATGTTTGTTTAAAAATAAATATGAATCACTTAGAGAAATAGAAAGAATTATACCTATGATTGCCAGCATTAATATTAGAGCAAAATTAACTTTATCAATTTGTTTCCACCAAAACTTTATATTTAACTTCGTTTTCATAAAACGGATGAAGCAACTATATTTTTAAAGTGATTTCCTCTTTCTTCAAAATCTTTATACTGATCAAATGAGGTGCACGCTGGAGAAAAAAGTATAGTTAGTAATTCTTTTTTGATAGCGTTATCTAAAAAAATTTTTTTTAGAGCATCTTCCAATTTATCAAAAATTTCACAATCAATCGAACTTCCTAACTGTTGAAAAATAACATTAGCTGATTTGCCTATTAAATATATTTTATTTATTTTGTCTTTTTGGTTAATAAATGAGATAAAATTATCTTCTTTTGCTTGACCACCCAATATTAAGTTAACATTTTTGTAATTTTGTAAAGACTTTAATGCTGCTTCTACATTAGTTGCTTTGCTATTATTAATTATACACATTTCCTTATTATTTATAATCTCTTCCATCCTATGAGGAAGTCCAATAAAATTAGAAACACATTTAACAAATTTATTAGTATTCAATTTTAAAATTTTTACTACTGCATAAGCTGCTAATATATTTTGCATATTAAATGAACTGGATAAGGATGAAGAAATTTCAGGAATTGGCAGTATTTCACTCTTGTAAAAAAATTTATCTATTATTTGTCCATCTTTAAAAAATATACCTTCTTCAATAGGGTCAATTGAAATAGGAATCATTTTATTTTGTTTATTTTTCCTAAATATTTTTGAACATATTTCGTTATCAACAGAAATAATGTTAAATGAATTTTGATTAGAGCTTATTATCTTTTCCTTTTGACTTACATAGTCTTCATAATTATCATACCTATCAAGATGATCCGGTGATATATTTAATAGTATAGATATAAAAGGACTAAAACTGGGGGCTGACTCAAGTTGAAAAGAACTAAGTTCGATAATATGGTATAATTCATCAATTTTTAAATTCTTAAATTCCATTAACGGTAATCCTATATTACCTCCTACAAAATTTTTAATTTTACATAATTGTAAAATATCTCCAATTAATTTTGTGGTAGTGGATTTTCCATTTGTACCAGTAACAGCTATTATCTTTTCACAATTTATTAACCTAGAATATAATTCCAAATCACGGAAAAGTTTAATATTATTTTTTTTTAATATATCTATTTTTTTATCTTGTAGAGAAATACCTGGTGTAATAAAAGCTTCATCAACTAATTTTGCATCTAAATGATTTGGTTTGATAAAATTGGTTTTAAAATTAGTTTTAATTAATTTTTCTCTAATAGTTTCATCATCATCCCAACAAAGATACTCTTCATTAATACTTTTTAAATAAGTAACTAAAGATAGACCGCTTTTATTTAATCCATAGATATACTTCATTAATGTAAATAATTTACCTTATTTTTAAAGTTGCTAATCCAATTAATGCTAAAACAATTGTAATAATCCAAAATCGAATTACTATTGTAGATTCCGCCCATCCTTTTTTTTCATAATGATGATGTAATGGTGCCATTCTAAAAACTCTTTTTCCTGTTAATTTAAAGCTAATTACTTGCACAATTACTGAAAGAGTTTCTAATACAAATAAACCTCCTATAATTGCTAAGACAATCTCATGTTTTACTATTATTGCTATTGAGCCTAATGCACTTCCCAGAGCTAAAGAACCAGTATCCCCCATAAAAACCTTTGCTGGAGGTGCATTAAACCATAAAAATCCCAGTGAAGACCCAATTAATGCTCCGCAAAATACAGTTAATTCTCCACTATTTTCAATGTAGGTTATTTGTAAATAATCTGAAAAAATAACATTGCCAGTAACATAGGCAATAAAAGCAAAGGCCATAGCAACTACCATTATAGGAACAATTGCAAGACCATCTAATCCATCAGTTAGGTTAACAGCATTAGCGGAGCCTGCAATAATAAATATTCCAATTACATAATAATAAATACCAAAATCTATAATTAAATTTTTAAAAAAAGGGAAATTAAGAATTCCTACAATATTATTTGAAAGAGAAATTTGAATAAAATAGATTATAATTATACTAAATATTATCTGCAAAGATATCTTAGTCGTCGCTTTTATGCCTTTGTTATTATTAAATTTTATTTTAAGATAATCATCAATAAAACCTATTGAACCAAAAAATAATGAAGTTAAAAGACAAATCCAAATAAATTTATTTGCTAAATCTGCCCAAAGAAAAAGTGAGAAGGTCATGCTCGTTAAAATCATAATTCCACCCATTGTTGGAGTGCCTGCTTTTTCAATTATATGATTTGCTGGGCCATCGGAACGTATAGGTTGTCCAATAGGTTGAAATGATGATAATTTTTTAATTATTATTTCTCCAAATATTAAAGAGAAAAAAAGTGAAGTTAAAATTGCTGCTCCTGTTCGAAAAGTAATATAATTAAATAAATTTAAATAAGAAAAAGTATTTACATATTCTTGGGATAAAAAATTAAACAATTAATTCTCCCCTTTTTTTAATAAGATTTTGCCAATTTTATTTGTTAATGAAGAATTTGAACCTTTAATTAACAATATATCATTATTATTTAAAGTTTTCTTGATATATTTTATGATCAATTTTTCATTTAACATTAATTCTATCTTTAAATCTTTTTTTGATAATTTATTTAAAGCTGATTTCATTAATTCGCCACATATAATAACATTATTGAGATCAAGAGTAATTATGTATTCAAGAATTTCAAGATGAAAGCCAAGTGCCTCTTCTCCTAATTCTTTCATGTCTCCTAAAATCAGAATCTTTTTTTGATTTTTCATAGTTTTGATATTACTGAATTCATCAATACACATTCTCATTGTAGAAGGATTAGCGTTATATGTTTCATCAATAAAATTTATTATTTTATTATTAATAAATATTTTGCTTTCTAAACCTCTCCCCTCTACCAATTCGACATTTTTTGTTGAAGAAATGAAAGTTGTGATATCAAGTTTATTGTAAACAAAAATTATTAAACTTATTAAAATATTATTTATTCTACTTAATTGGTTTTTATTTATCTCGAATTTATAGGTGGTAGTATTATTATAAATTAATATCTCGAAAGTTTTATCATCAATTTTGTTTATTTTTTCTATTCTATAATTTTGATTATTAGTTTTGCCAAAAGTGATTATATTGGAAATATTTTCTTTTAATGCCAAATCCGAAATATATGTTTCGTCAGTATTGTTTTGAGATAAAACAAGTAATTCTATATTAGGATTATATTTAGGATTAAAAATATCTGATTTTTCAATAGCAATATTTCTAGTATTTTTGAAATTTTCTAAATGAGTAGGTAAAATATTTGTAATAATTGCCTGGGAAGGCATAATAATAGATGTTAAATTCTTAATTTCTTCAAAATTATTTGTCCCAATTTCAAATATAGCAAAACTAGAAGATAAATTAATGTTTATTAGCGAAATAAGTACTCCCAGATAATTATTATAACTTTTAATAGAGACAGATACTGTTGATGTTTGTGAAATGAAATATTTTAAATTTTCCTTAAGTGTTGTTTTGCCAACACTGCCTGTTATTCCTATTACTTTTCCCTTAAATATATTTCTTTTTATTTTTGCAGTTGATAAAAGGAATGTCAAAATATCATCTACAACTAAAATTTTATTGAATATAAAATTGTCTTCTAATTTTCTATCAGTAATTATGTATCTAGCACCCTTATTTATGGCCTCAGGAATATATTGATTACCATGTGTGTTGTTTCCCAATAGGGATATAAAAACATCATCTTTATTAATTTCAAGACTACTGATCTTTGCCTTACCTTCATTATTCAATAAATACTCCATAACTTTTTCAGATAAAGTATGTTTTATATTCATATTTTTTTCATTATAAAATATTTAGCTACCTGAACATCATCAAAAAACCTTATTTGATTTTTTCGTACTTGGTTTTTTTCATGACCTTTGCCAGCAATTATAAGAATTTCATTTTTTTGAAGATCATTTATTGCTTCTTCAATAGCTTTTTTTCTATCTGGTATTTCAATTGCTCTTTTACATTTAGATAAAATAGCTTTACGTATTTTTTTTGGATCTTCATTTCGTGGATTGTCATCAGTTATATAAACTTTGCTTGCATATCTATTGGCAATAGATCCCATTAATAATCTTTTGCCTTCATCTCTCTCACCTCCACAACCAAACACAACATTAGGCTTAGATTTCAAAAAAGTCTTGCTAATCAGAGCATTTTTTAAAGCATCAGGAGTATGAGCGTAGTCTACATAAATTATCGAATTATTTTTTAGTTTTCCAACTTCCTCTAATCTTCCTTTGGGTTTAATAATTTTAGGTAAAACTTTTATAATATCCTTAATATATATGTTTAAACTTAAGCAACAACAAATTGCACAAGCAATATTCTCTAACTCTATTGGAGAGTAATTTAACAAACTAATTAAATATTTTTTAGAAAAAATTTTTATTTCAATTTTATTTTTTATATAAATGATGTTTACATCACTGTTTTTTTTTCCGTAACTAATAACTTGATTTTTTTTGATTAATTTGTTTTTTAAAGTTTGGGCGCCTTTAATATTGTCATTAATAATTGCAATTCCATTTTTTTTGAGTTCGTGTGTAAACAATCTTAATTTTGACTTTTTATAATTTTCAAACGTTTTATGATAATCTAAATGGTCATGACTAATATTAGTAATTGCTGCTATATCAATTGGAAAATTTTTTATACGATTTTGTGCTAAAGAATGACTCGATACTTCAAAAGCAAAATTATATAAATTTTTTTTTTTTTTTAAAAAGGCACTTTGGTATAATATTTCTAATTCAGGTGTAGTAAGACTAGAATTTAAAATTTTTTTTCCATTTTTGTAATATCCAAGAGTACCATATGTTTTTATGAATTCATTATTAAGCTCACATATTTGTGAAATGAACCACACAACAGAAGTTTTTCCATTAGTACCAGTTACAGCAACAGAATTTAAAGGATGTTTGGGAAACAATTTACAAAGTAAATGTTTTTTATTTTTGTTGATATTTTTAACAATATATTGAGGAATTAAAAAATTTTTATAGTATCTAGTAGTAATAAGTGCAACTGCACCTTTTGTTATAGATTCTCTAATATATTCTTGCTTAATTTTTTTTTTTGCATCAATAATATATATTGATTGATTTTTAACCGCTTTTGAATTTGAATAAATACTCTGAAAGAGAATATTTTTTTTCTTAATATTGTATATTTTTTTGCATTCTATATACTTTGGTAAATCATTGAGTAACATAATATCTATGATAATTTGTTCTTATGGCAGCATTAAGAATTTCCGAAGCAGGAAGCCTAGGTATTTTAAGTATTTCTATCATTCGTAATATAATATTTTTTACAAGAGGAGCGTTTACAGCAGCTCCGGTAATATTATAATTTTCCTCTTTGATTTTTTTAGGATTTTCAACAATTGTCAAAACTAAATATTGAGGTTTTGATATAGGAAATATACCTATAAATGATGT
>TARA_B110000263_G_C15311960_1_pt1 | contig 9970 bp, 12 predicted proteins | sample TARA_B110000263 | Tara Oceans TARA_B110000263 (sample SAMEA4397730) | marine metagenome | biome: Polar Biome; feature: [MES] marine water layer (ENVO:01000295) within the mesopelagic zone...; material: water (ENVO:00002006), including particulate matter (ENVO:01000060) such as......
GATAATCCAACAATAAATGAATTAATAGACTATGATCAATTTTGTGGGACGGCTCCTTTAAAAGAGGTGCATTCGTAATCATAAAAAATTTATTGATTTTGAGAAAAACAGTTAGAGTATACATGCATTATAAGGAGTAAAAATTGACAATAAATGTAAGAATGGCTGCAGTAATACAGAAAATAACTAATAATCAAAAAGAATTTGTTTCTGAAGGCAGTAATATAAAAGATTTAATTCAAAATATAGAGAAAGAATTTCCAGGATTTAAGAATCATATTTTGACAGATTCGAATGAAGTACATCAATTTTTAAATATTTATGTTAATGATGAAGATATTAGATTTCTTTCAAATTTAGAGACAGCAATTAAAGACGGAGACGTTATTTCTTTTCTACCGGCTCTTGCTGGTGGTTCTTTTTAGGATGCAATATGCAGGTAGTTAACAATCTCTTAGATTTAATAGGAAACACTCCCTTAGTTGAAATTTCTCAATTAACAAAAAAAGAGGGAGTAAGAATTTTTGCTAAAATTGAAGGAACAAATCCAACTGGGTCTATTAAAGATAGAATTGCTCAATATATGTTAGATAAAGCCGAATCTAACGGTGACATAAAACCTGGTCAAACAATATTAGAACCTACCTCAGGAAATACGGGAATTGCATTAGCCCTTCAAGGAAAAATTAGAGGATATCCTGTAAAAGTTGTAATGCCTGCTTCTGTAAGTGAGGAAAGATTTCAGTTATTAAAAACTTATGGTGCTGAAATTATAGTTTCTCCTGGGCATTTAGGAAGCAATGGTGCAGTTGCTTTGTCAAAAGAAATTAGCAAAGAGCATCCTGAGTGGTTTTATCCCTGCCAGTATGAAAATGCAGCGAATCCATTAGCGCATTATGAAACAACAGGACCAGAAATCATTGCTCAAATGCCAGACATTACACATTTTGTATCTGGACTAGGTACTGGTGGAACATTGACTGGAGTTGGTAAATTTTTGAAAGAACAGAATAAAGATATAAAAATTATTGCGGCGGCACCTCATCCAGATGATTTAGTGCAAGGCTTAAGAAGTCTTGAGGATGGCTATGTACCACCAGTTTTTGATCCTTCAGTTCTTGACGGTCAAATTGTTGTTGATTCTAAAACATCATTTGCAACAACGAAAAAATTGATGTCTTTATTTGGTATTTTTTCAGGAATTTCATGCGGTGCTGTAGTTCGAGCTGCCGAGATGCTTGCAGAGAGAATTGATGAAGGAAACATAGTGCTTGTTTTAGCAGATGGTGGCTGGAAATACTTATCTACAAATTTGTGGACAAAAGACTATTCAGAAATAGAAGAAGATGTCAAGGATACTTTGTGGTGGTAAAAACTAAATTTCTTAGGACTGAAGTATGCTTTTAAAGATAGAAAAAAAATTTAAAGATTTTATTATTAATCATGCAAAAAAAACTATGCCAAATGAAGCATGTGGGATAATTCATTCGATTAATGCTGTGCCTACAAGCATTTATGAGGTTACTAATATTGCGCATAGTCCATATAGATATGAAATGGATGGAATTGAGCAATTAAATTTAGAAAAGAAGCGAGAAAAAAATGGAGAAGATTTGTTTGCTATTTATCATTCACATGTAGCAACAAAGGCAGAGCCTTCACCAACTGATGTGCGGATGGCTTTTTTCCCTCCAGGTAATTTTAAAACAGATCCAATGTTTGATAGCATATACTATATATTAATCTCTCTTGAACATACTGAAGCTGATGTTAGATTTTTTAAAATTGAAAAGGGACCAATAGTTAAAGAAATAGATGTTTTGTTTAATTGAAATCATAAGTCAGTAGTTTATGAAAGATAAATTCATTGATAAAAGCGGATATATAAATACAGTATATTTTTCATTAGGTACAAATGTGGGCGATCGATTGGTCAATTTAAATCAAGCATTTGCAATGATGAATCAAAATGGAATAGAGATTTTACAAGTTTCTTCAATTTATCAAACTTCACATTGGTCCAATGAAATATCATCTGTTCCTTATCCAGATTATTATAATGTTAGCTGTAAAGCACGAACAAATTTAGAACCTATTAAATTACTGGAAACAATTAAAAGCATTGAAAAAAAAATAGGTCGTAATTTAGAAAATGCAAAGAATTTTCCTAGAGAAATTGACATTGATATATTATTTTATAATTCAATTATAATGAAAGAAATTGACATTGAGATTCCTCATCCTAGGTTTCATTTGAGAGGATTTGTATTAGTACCATTGAATGAAATAGCATTTAATTATATTAATCCTAAGGATAAGTTATCTATAAAAAATATTTTAAATAATTTAACAGCGAGAGAACTTATGGGAATCAAGATAATGAAAGACATTCAATTAAATTATTAAATTATTAAATTATTATTAAGTTATGAAATTAGGAATGCCATCTTTAATATAAAATTTCTTATTACAGGATTTGTTGATGCATAGTAAATTGCCTATTATTATTTCTTCATTATTTTGTTCATCAATAGATAATTTTAATTCACTCTTGCATAGAGGGCACGCAATAATTTTTGTAATTTTTTCTAACATAGTAAGTTTTAAGATAAATGTCTATTCTTTAGAAATCTTACATGAGATGAAAGTGAAATAATGAAATTGTATGAATTAAATCATTCAAAAATTTTAATAGATAATAATCTTATTATTATAAGACCTGAAAAAAGATCACTATATGTCGCAATGTTACAAGGAATTTTATCTGGGATAATTTTTATAATTTTTTATAATTTTGCTAGTTATATGCACTTCTTTATTTTAATTGCAATGTTTTTTGTAGCAATGTTTTTATCTATACTTTCAATTTTAGGATTGATATATTCAATATGGGGAAGCAAATCAATAATTAATGGGGCAATCAAAAAAATTGTATGGCAACAGGGACTTTTTGGCTTAGGAATTGGTACTGAAAAAGCTATAAGTTTTAAAAAAATAAAAAATGTTGAAATTTGCATAGATGTTAATGAACAAAATTATGCGCATAATTTTGTTCTAATTGAAATTAATGCTATTAGTAATGATGATATTAAAACAAATTTAGTTTCTGAATTTGGGCAAAGGGCATACTTAGATATTTTAAGTATGCAAATTAATGAAATTGCTGAGGAAATAGTTAATTTAATTGGATGTGAATTAATATTGTCAAAAACTTAAGTGCATTCATTTTCTAAGTGGATTGTTAAAGTAGACTATATTTAGTAGATTGGTGATGAAGAAAAAACTGTATATTTAATTATAATCTGAAAGATTTCTCGTGACTCCTAACTTAAGGGAAAAATGTGGCGTAGTAGGAATTTTTATTCCAAATGAAAATGTTTCTCGTCTAACTTTTCTTAGTTTATATGCATTGCAACACCGAGGTCAAGAGTGCGCAGGAATTGCAACTTTTAATAAAAATAAAATTTCTGTACATGCATCAATGGGGCTGGTTAATCAAGTTTTTAATCAAGGCATCCTTGATCAATTAAAGGGTAATTTTTCTATCGGTCATACTCGATACTCAACAACAGGTTCTAGTAGTTCTATTAATGCTCAGCCTTTACTATTTGATTGTGAGCTTGGCTCTATAGCCGTTTCACATAATGGCAATATTGTTAATGCTGATATTCTTAGATATGATTTAGAAAAACAAGGTGTTCAATTTATAACATCCAGTGACACAGAAGTATTAGCACAGTTAATTTGTGTTGCTCCAGGCAAGAATTGGCAAGAAAAGATTAAGTATATGATGCAGAAAGTTGAGGGGGCATATTCTCTAGCTGTTTTAGTAAAAGATAAAATTTATGCAGTAAGAGATCCTTTTGGGATACGACCTTTATCTTTAGGAAAGATTAACGATGGATGGATTTTTGCTTCTGAAACGTGTGCCTTTGATCACCTAGGGGCAGAATATGTTAGAGATATTGAAGCAGGTGAAATTTTAGAAATTAGTAATTCAGGTAATTTTTCATTGCAAGCAATTAAAAGTAAACAACAAGCCTTTTGTTTACTTGAATATATTTATTTTGCTCGTCCAGATTCAAAATTCAATAACAATCTTATACATCCTGTTCGACAGCAAATGGGTAAATTACTTGCAAGGGAATATCCAGTAGATGCTGATATGGTCATCGGAGTTCCTGATTCTGCAATTGCGGCAGCGCTTGGTTACTCTCAAGAGTCAAATATTCCTTATGGAGAAGCTTTAATGAAGAATAGATACGTAGGAAGGACATTTATACAGCCAAATCAGTCTCTTCGTGAAAGAAATGTGCAGTTAAAATTTAATCCTATGTCAGAAATAATTAAAGGAAAAAGAATTATTCTTGTAGATGATTCAATTGTAAGAGGAACGACTACTCCACGAGTTATTAATATGCTTCGTAGTGCGGGAGCAACTGAAGTTCATATGAGAATTACATCTCCTCCTATTGTCAACCCTTGCTTTTATGGAGTAGATATGGCAAACAAGGCTGAATTGATAGCAAATCACAAATCAATTCAGGAAATTGAAAAACATATTGGAGCTGATTCATTAGGGTATCTTTCGATTGAAAACACAATTTTAGCTACTAAGACTGAAAAAAATACACTATGTGATGCATGTTTTACTGGAAACTATCCTACCAGTGTGCCTTTACAATTTGATAAGATGCAAATGGAGTCTGCAACTTCAGACAGACACGAATTAAATTTTTAATACTTTAAAGGAATCAATGTATGAGTACTAATGAAAATCAATCTTATGAATCAGCTGGTGTAGATATTCACACTGCTAATGAAACTCTTAAAGCATATGCTGAGCTTGCAAAAAAAACTATGAATGAAAATGTATTAGCTGACATTGGTCCATTTGGTTCAGTTTTTAAATTATCTAATTATAAAGAACCTGTACTTGTTTCTTCAACAGATGGAGTGGGTACAAAATTACTTTTAGCTAAATCTACAGATCGATTATCTATGATGGGAGAAGATCTAGTTAATCATTGCGTCAATGATGTAATGTGTGCTGGTGCGACTCCATTATTCTTTTTAGATTATATAGGAGCAGGACCTAATTTATCACAAGAAGATCGCATTGAACTTGTAAAGGGAATGACAAAAGCTTGTTTAGAAAATGATGTTGCTTTAGTAGGTGGAGAGACAGCTGATTTGCCTGATTTATATCTCAAGAATGCCTTTGATATAGTTGGGTTTATGTTAGGTGCATCAGAAAAAAATAAAATAGTCGATGGTTCAAAAATAAGTGCAGGAGATATTTTGTATGCAATACCTTCCAAAGGATTGCAGACAAATGGCTTCTCTATGATAAGAAAGATATGGAATCTTAATGGTGAAATTGAACATGATTCAAAAATTTTATCTCAGAAAATCGATGGATTAGATATGAATTTAGGAGACTCACTAATGCAGCCACACTTATCATTTAAGAATGTTATCGATGAATTGATTTATAGAAACCATGACGGTATTTCAGGCATTGCACATATTACTGGAGGGGGCATTGCTTTAAATTTAGAAAGGATTATTCCCGCACAAGTAAAAGCAGTTGTCGATTTATCAAGATATGAAATACCAGCAATATATAAAATTATTCATGATCAATCTTCATTATCTGATAAGGAAATGTTTGAAATATTTAACATGGGAATAGGTATGATTTTAGTCATTAATAAAGAATCGTTACCTCTTTTTCGAGGTATAATTGATAATTTTATAGAAATTGGATTTATTGAAAAAAATATAAATAAGAACGACAAGGTAGAAGTTATTTTGGAGTAATGAAATATGAAGGCTTTAATAGCAGTTTATAATAAAGATAATTTAGATTTTTTTGCTCGTAGTTTATATGAATTAGGATGGGAGATTTTAGCTACTGGAGGTACTTTTAAAAAGATTAAAAGCGCTGGTATACCTGTAACTTCTGTGGCTGATTTTACGAATCAAGATGAATTATTAGAAGGCAGAGTAAAAACTCTTCATCCTAAAATATATGCTGGTATTTTATATAGAAGAAATAATTCTTCTGATATAGCTGAAATGCAAAAAGTAAATTTCGAAGCAATTGATTTAGTCGCTTGTAATTTATATCCATTCTTTGAAACTGTGACTGATAACAATAATATATTAATTGAACAAGCAGTAGAACAAATTGATATCGGCGGCCCTACAATGCTAAGAGCATCTGCAAAAAATTTCAATGATGTGCTTTCTGTTTCTAATCCAAATTCTTATCAAGAAGTAGTCCAATATTTAAAAAAGTTTAATAATAATATTAGAGATATCCCTTTAAATTTTAAGCAAAAATTGGCAGAAGATACTTTTTTACATACAGCAAAATACGATGCATTAATAGCTGAGTATTTTAATGATGGGCTAAATGTCTTTCCTAATGAAAAAGTATTTTCTATATCAAAAATTAAAGAATTAAGATATGGAGAAAATCCACATCAAGAAGGGGCTTTATATAAATTAAATTCTGTCGATAGTAACACAAGAGCTAACACTGGTCCTATCCAACATCATGGTAAAGACATGTCATATGTCAATGTTTTAGATGCTGATGCTGCTTACAAATTAGTATGTGATTTAAATGAGCCTGCTTTAGCAATTATTAAACATACTAATCCATGTTGTTTTGCAAGTTCAGATAAAAGTTTATCATTGTTGTATGACGATGCTCTAGATAACGGCGATGCATTATCAGCTTTCGGAGGCATTGTAGCTGTAAATCGGCGCATAGATAAAGATTTTGCTGATGCATTAAGGAAAAAAGTAAGTCCAATAAATGGGAATAAAATGTTTTTTGAAATAATTATTTCTCCAGGAATCGATGATGATGCATTAGAGCACTTAAAGAAAAAATCTAAAGATCTTAGAATAGTAACTATGAATCCATATTTTTTTGAAAATAATCTCAATGACTATGTCACTGTTCATGGAGGATTCCTTACTCAGACCGTAGATCATTCAGCAGTAAAATTCGAACATATAACTGGCAAAAATATATCTGTTATAGAAGAAAATGATATAAATATCGCATGGAAAGTAGTGAAACATATTAAATCAAATGCCATAGCTATTGTTAAAAATGGAATTTTATTAGGAATGGGTGCTGGCCAGCCAAATAGAGTAGAAAGTACTAAGCTGGCTATTAATGCTGCTGGAGGGCGTGCAGTTGGTGCAGTTTTAGCTTCTGATGCTTTTTTCCCTTTTCCTGATTCAATAGAAGTTGCTGGTCAAGCAGGCATTGACATTATTATTCAACCTGGCGGTTCTATAAGAGATAATGATACAATAACCACAGTGAAGAAATTTAAAATGACACTCTTTCATACAGGTATCAGGCATTTTCGTCATTAATAAACTATCCTCAAGATAGAATTTATCGGAATTATTTATGAAAAAAGTAGTTATCGTTATTCCTGTATATAATGAAGAAAAAATTATACAAGATTCTTTAAAAGCAATTAATAGTTGGTGTTTAATAAATCATGATTTTCAATGGAAAATAATTGTTGCAGACAATGGCTCAACAGACAGAACTAGCGAATTAGCTAATTCGCTAGTTACGAAATTGGGTACTGAATTAGAAGTTATTAAAATTTTTTTTAAAGGCAGAGGCTTTGCATTAAAAGTAAGTTGGTTCAATTATAACGCAGATATCTATGTTTATATGGATGCCGATCTATCAACTGATTTAAATAATTTGTTGGCATTAATTAAACCAATTTCGTTAGGAATCTATGATCTAGTAATTGGTTCAAGGAGACACACTGATTCAGAGGTTTCAAGGAGTGTTTTTCGAGAGGTTATATCAAGAAGCTATATAGCATTATACAAACTTATATTAAATTCAAAAGTTAGTGATCTGCAATGTGGATTTAAAGCAGTAAATAGACAGGTAGTTAAAAATATTTTACCTGAAATCATTGATAACCAATGGTTTTTTGATACTGAATTAATTTGGCTTTCAGAAAAAAGAAATTATAAGATATTAGAAATTCCTATAAAATGGAATGAAGATATTAATTCTAGTGTAGACATTATTAAAACAATGATGAATTATATTAAAAATTTAATTAGATTAAAAAATTCTTCACATATTTAAAACCTCGGTTATAATTATTTTAAAGTTATTGATTATAATCAGTAGTTTTATTAGCATTTGATTGGCATTGAAAAGAGATAAATATGTTAGGTGAAGTTGGAGAGACTCTTGAACTATTCGGAGTCCTTGTTACTATTTTTGGTTCGCTAGGAATATTAGTGCTATTGGGTAATTGGTGGAAGATTTAGTAATAATTTTTTCTAAATTCTAATCATGAACTAATGAAAGTAACTCATAGATCAATTATTATATATAACGATGAAAATATCGTTATATATAACTTGCTAAATAATTAAGGCAGATGAATGACAATTGAAAAACCAGCCAAACCTTCGTTAGAAGAAAGAATTTATAATTATGTAATGAATGGCAGAGTTGTCAAGTCTATTATTCGTTCAGGTTATCCTAATACTCCTAGAAATCAAATGTTAATGGTTGCTACAAATGTTTTTTTACATTTGCATCCAACTAGAATTAATAGAACTCATGTAAAAATTACCCATACATTTTGCTTAGGAGGCCTTTCTTTTTTTATGTTTTTAGGATTAACAATTACTGGAGTATTGTTAATGTTTTATTATGTTCCATCAGTAGAACGAGCGTATGAAGACATGCAAGCTATTCAATCAACTGTTAGATTTGGCTTTTTAATGAGAAATCTACATAGATGGATGGCTCATAGCATGGTTTTGTTAGTTTTTATGCATATGATGAGAGTATTTTACACAGGTTCTTATAAGCCACCAAGAGAGTTTAATTGGGTAGTTGGAGTGTTATTATTAGTTCTTACCTTACTTCTGTCGTTTACTGGATATCTTTTGCCGTGGGACGAATTAGCTTTTTGGGCAATTACAGTCGGTACTCAAATGGTAGGTTCTGCTCCATTGTTTGGTGAAGCTAATAGATTTATTTTAATCGGTGGATATGAAGTGGGAGCAAATGCTCTAATTAGATTCTATACTTTGCATGTAATTGGCTTACCTCTTATCACTACTGTGTTTATGGCTGTTCATTTTTGGAGAATTAGAAGAGATGGCGGACTAGCAAAACCTTTGTAGATATAAAAGTTTCATTGATTTAGTTAAGGTATTTAATTTATGGCTTCAGGTTCAGAATCATTGCAAAAGCCTATTTCTAAAGCTGTTCAAGGTCGACAAGCAAGGCGTCGAGAAGAAGAATTGTTAGTTTGGCCTGATTTAGTTTTTATTGAATTTATATCTGCACTTTTATTTATGTTAACACTGACGATACTTTCTATTTTGATAAATGCTCCATTGCAGGATAGAGCCAACCCTAGTCATACACCAAATCCATCAAAAGCTCCATGGTATTTTTTAAATCTACAAGAATTATTGCTTCATATGCATCCTGCAATTGCAGGAGTTCTAGTTCCTACTATTGCTGTTGGAGCATTAATGGCTATACCTTATTTAGACAATACTAGAGAAGGTGAAGGAAAATGGTGGGCATCACCTAGAGCAAAAATTAATGCTAAAGTTGGCGCATTTGTAGGTTTTTTTGGTACTTTGCTGTTAATTTTATTTAATGAATCAAAACATGTTTGGTTGTTTGAAAAAGCAACAACTCTTCAATGGCCTTCAGCGTTGAACTGGTTAAAAAATACAAGAGCGATACAAACAGAAATTCCTTGGCCTGAATCGATAAGATCGATTTCTATAGGTGAGAAATTATTTAAAACAGAATTATTAGGATTACCTCCCATTAATTTAGTTTTAGATATACCTAAGCTTTTAGTTGAACAAATTATTCCTATGACAACTATGATTGGCTTGCCTATAATTCTTGCTGTAGTTGCTG
>TARA_B110000263_G_scaffold50104_1_pt1 | contig 9956 bp, 10 predicted proteins | sample TARA_B110000263 | Tara Oceans TARA_B110000263 (sample SAMEA4397730) | marine metagenome | biome: Polar Biome; feature: [MES] marine water layer (ENVO:01000295) within the mesopelagic zone...; material: water (ENVO:00002006), including particulate matter (ENVO:01000060) such as......
CGGGCAGCAAGAAATGTAAATGGTAAAGTTGTTTTGTATGGAGATAAAATTACCGGAGCAATACAAAACCTTATTGATGAAACATCGAGAAGAAGAGATCTGCAAAATAAGTACAACCTTGAAAATAATATAACACCTCAAAGTATAAGAAAATCTGTTGATGAGATTATGCTTTCAACTGCGGTTGCTGGATCAGCAGATGAAGAATCCTTTTCCATTTCAAAAGAATTTAATTTTGAAGAGATGAATAAGGATGAAAGAGAAATGATTTTACTAGAATTAAGAAAAGAAATGATACATTCAGCTGAAAACCTAAAGTTTGAAAAAGCAGCAAAAATAAGAGATGAAATAGAAAATTTAGAACAAAATAAAGAATCGATGGTATTATGAAACTATTAGTCGTTGGCGGCGCAGGATATATTGGTTCTCATGTTGCATTGGAAGCAATTAATCATGGATATGAGGTAACTATCTTCGATGATTTATCAAGCGGCTCTAAAGAGAATATTCATTCAGTTGCATCATTTTTTGAAGGATCCACATTGTCAGATATAGATTTATCAAAAGTAATGAAAAGTAGTCATTTTGATGCTGTCATCCATTTAGCTGCCAACAAAGCTGCTGGCGAGTCAATGAATAATCCTTCACAATATGCTAAGAACAATATTGTTGGCGGAATTAATCTTATAAGGGCATGTGATAAGTATGAAATCAATAAATTTATTTTCTCTTCAAGCGCTGCTGTTTATGGCTCCCCAAAGGATAGTCCGATTGATGAATCGCATCGACTAGCTCCCTCTAATTATTATGGATATACTAAACTTGTTATCGAAAATAACCTGAATTGGTTCAGTAGATTGAAAGGACAGCGATACGCTGCGCTCAGGTATTTTAACGCAGCAGGATATGATGTAAACCAGACAATAAAAGCCAAAGAAATGAATCCTCAAAATCTTATACCTATTGTCATGGAAGTAGCATCAGGAGCCCGAAAAAGACTAAGTGTCTATGGAAATGATTATCATACTAAAGATGGGACTGGTGTACGCGATTACATACATGTCAGTGACCTAGCAGTAGGCCATATAAAAGCGCTTAATTATTTGGTGGAAAGTGGGAAAGATTTAATTGTAAATCTAGGTACTGGTGAAGGCCACTCCGTGCTCGACATTATTAATATGGCTAAAAAAGTAAGCAAAAATAATATAGAATACGAATTTACTAGTCGAAGAGAAGGTGACCCGGATAAGGTTATTGCAGGATCAAATCATGCAAAAAAATTGATCGATTGGGATCCGAAGTTATCAGATTTGCATACAATCATTAGTTCAACCTGGAATATCTACAATCAATAAATATATAGGAGTCGTCTAATGAAGATAGATATACAACGTTTGCAGAAACAGTCAGGGATAATCGGTACCTCTGAAAAAATATTAGAGGTTATTAGGATGATTGCTCAAGTTTCCCCTGTAGATATTTCAGTCCTTATAACTGGTGAATCAGGCACTGGTAAAGAGGTCATGGCACGTGCAATACATAAGCACAGTAAGCGTTTTAATAGCAAGATGGTAACTGTTAATTGCGGTGCAATACCTGAGGGCATCATTGAAAGTGAACTTTTTGGTCATAAAAAAGGTTCTTTCACTGGTGCATCTGATGATCGGAAAGGCTATTTTGAGGAGGCGAACAAAGGGACAGTCTTTTTAGATGAAATAGGTGAGGCTCCCTTAGAAACTCAGGTCAAACTATTAAGAGTTTTAGAGACCGGAGAATATATGCGGGTAGGAGAGTCTAACGTTAGGTATACAGATGTACGTGTTGTAGCAGCTACCAATAAGAATCTGAAAGATTTAGTCAAAAATAATCAATTTCGTCAGGACCTCTATTATCGATTAAAAACGGTAATGGTCCAAATTCCTGCGTTGAGAAATAGAGTGGAAGATATTAATCCACTGGTTGAAAGATTTGCATTGGAATTTACTAGGTCAAACGAAATATCATACAGAGGATTTATGCCTGATGCAATACGTGTTATGAAACAATATGACTGGCCTGGCAATATTAGAGAGCTAAAGAATTTTGTCGAAAAAATTATGGTTTTTGAAAGAGGTGAGCGTATTACTGTAGAAATGGTTAATCGTGAATTAAATGATGTTTTATCGGACCCTATTTCTGATAACTATCAATTGCCAATTGCCGTAAACAGTTCATCTCAGCAAGCAGAGATAGATATAATTCTGAGGCAATTGTTTTTATTAAGGCAAGATACAGAACTAATAAGGAATCTGCTTGCAGGTGATAAGGATAATAAAATATTATCAGTAAACCCGATAATGTCAAAAGAAAATGTGAAAATCATTAGTCCAATGCCAGATTCAACGATGGAGGTTACAGAGGACGGGCAACCAATAATTCGAGATGATGCAATAGGTGAGATTCGTATGAAAGATCTAGAAAAAGAGGCAATCACTAGAACGCTACGTTTCTATAATAATAATAGAAGAAAAACTGCTAGATCCTTAGGCGTAAGCGAGAGGACTCTATATAGAAAGATTGAAGACTATAATTTGGAACCAAAAATAAAACGGAATAACAAATGATAGATAAAAGTAAAATAAGTTTATCGATTTTATTTTTATTTACCCTATTCTACTCATGTGGATTCTATTCATTGTCAGGTTCATTGCCACCACATATAAAAACGATTTCGATTCCAATGGTTGAAAATGAAACAGCTGAATTTGGTATAGCTGAGAATATATCAGATGGGATACAAAGCAGGTTTAATGATGAAGGTATCCTTAAAGTAATTGACGATAATGCTGACTCTATATTGCGTGGTACCGTAAAAAAAGTAACGGATGGACCCTATACATTCAATAAAAACGAATCAGTTTCTGAGTACCGTTATAAAATTGATGTGAACATTGAGTGGTTTGATAACAAGAATGAAAAAATATTACTAAAAGGAAATTATTCTGGCTGGGGAGCTTATGGACTAAGTGGTGATATAGGCACCGATGGGATTGACAATGATAATGATGGGAAAATTGATTCTGAGGATGACAATGAATTTGGAGAGCCGAGGTTATTCGCAGCAAAAGTTGCTGTTCAAAAAATTGCAGAAGATATTATTAATGATATTATGACTACATGGTAAAGAGGAAAAATAAATGAAAACTATTACAATAAATAAATTAGGACAATATGTTGATCAAGAAGTAGAGATAAAAGGTTGGGTATACAATAGAAGAAGTGTTGGTAAAATTTGGTTTTTAATACTCAGGGATGGGACTGGCTTATTACAGTGTGTTGTTGTTAATGGAGAATCTGATTCAGGTACTTTTGATCTTGAGCAAAAAATAAATCAGGAAGATTCAGTTATCGTAACCGGCACAGTAAAGAAAGAACCAAGAGCAGTTGGTGGTTATGAGCTTGGTGTTAAACAAATTAGTGTGGTTAACCATACTACTAAAGAGTATCCGATATCAAATAAAGAGCATGGGCCTGACTTTTTAATGTCAAACAGGCATTTGTGGCTAAGGTCTAAGCGGCAGAATGCTACCATGAAAATAAGACACCAAGTAATTAAAGCTATTCGAGATTATTTTGATAATAATGATTTCATTCTGATCGACTCTCCTGTGTTTACCGGGAATGCGGTTGAGGGCACCACTACACTTTTTGAAGTCGAATATTTTGACAAGAAAGCATACCTCACTCAAAGTGGTCAGCTGTATCAAGAAGCAGGGGCTATGGCTTTTGGAAAGACATATTGTTTTGGACCTTGTTTTAGAGCTGAAAAATCAAAAACCAGACGACACTTAACAGAATTTTGGATGGTCGAGCCAGAGATTGCATATTGTGATCTCGAACAGAATATGGATTGGATGGAAGGGTTGGTGGTTTATATCGTTGATGAAGTACTTAAAAAATGTAGGTCTGAGCTAAGTGATTTGGATCGTGATATTTCAAGCTTGGAAGCATTGACCTCACCGTTCCCTAGAATAACATATGATGAAGCTGCTGAAATTTTAAAAAACAATGGTGTAGATTTTAAATATGGTAAGGATTTTGGTAGCGCAGATGAAACAATAATCTCAAACCAGTATAATAAACCTGTTATGATACATCGTTGGCCAGCAGATACCAAAGCATTTTATATGAAGCGTGATGAAAATAATAATGATTTGGCTCTCGGGGTTGATATGATTGCGCCTGAAGGTTATGGTGAGATGATAGGAGGCGGACAGCGTGAAGATAATTTAGATATATTAATTGAGAGAATAAGGCACCATGATTTGCCACTAAAGCCATTTGAATGGTACCTTGACCTTAGAAAATATGGCTCAGTACCACATTCAGGATTTGGGCTCGGTTTAGAGCGTATGGTAGCATGGGTATGCGGTACCAAGCATATTCGAGAAACAATTCCTTTTCCAAGAACCATGACCAGGCTTGAGCCATAATGAAATATAAAGCAAAAATCTCAGTTTTTGGTGGTCGAGACGTAACTGAAAAAATTTATAAACAGGCATGCAGGCTAGGCGTATTACTAAATAAAAATAACTATCTGGTATATTGTGGAGGTGGAAAGGGTGTAATGGAAGCCATTGCGAAAGGTGTTGCAACTGATGGTGGTTCTTGCATTGGAATTCTTAAGGGTATGTCAACTGATGAAATGAACCCATATATAGAAATACCTATCGCAACAAATATGGGCATTACCAGGAACGCATTACTCGCATATAGCTGTGATGCTTCAGTTGCAGTAAGTGGGCACTATGGTACCTTAAGCGAGATTGCCTATGCGTTGCAGCTTAGTAAAACTGTTTTTGGTTTAGAGACCTGGGATATTGATGGTGTTCAGAATGTTGAAAGTGAAGATGAAGTCATTAAAAAACTTAATAGGATGTTTAAATAATTATATCTGATGAAAGTTTTAAAAGCCAAAATTTATGGGAAAGTGCAAGGAGTATGGTTTAGAAAATTCACACAGGAGAGTGCACAAAATATTGGCATTGTTGGTACAGTAAAAAACTTAGATGATGGAACGGTAATAGTTAGCGCTTTTGGTGAGAGACAAAAGCTTACAAAATTTAAAGAATGGTTAAAAACTGGGTCACCAAATTCTAGAGTTGATAAAATAGATTATTCCTGGAAAAATTTATCTACTGATTATTTAACATTTGAAATAGAATTTTAATGAAAATTGCTCTCTGCCAGATTAACCCTGTGGTTGGATCACTTCATTCAAACACTGAGCTCATAGAAAGAAAATATAACCATGCTGTTACTAAAGGGGTAGATCTTATCGTCTTCCCTGAGATGTCTATCATGGGCTATCCGCCACAGGATTTATTGTGGCAAAAATATTTTATAAAAGAGAGTTATCAGGCTCTCGAACGACTCTCAAAAATATGTACCGTTCCAATGATTGTTGGCTATGTTAGATCAGAAAAAGATAAACTATTTAACAGTGCTGCTCTATGTGAAAAGGGTAAGATAATTGACAGTTATGATAAGATATTACTGCCGACATATGATGTGTTTGATGAACACCGATATTTTACACCAGGTTTAAAGCCAGTGGTTTGGCCAATAAATGTTGATGGTAAGATAATTAATTTGGGAATTCAAATATGCGAAGATTTGTGGGACTTAAACTATAGTACAAAAGTCACTAAGGAGCAAAAAAAGAATGGTGCTGACCTTATTATAAATATATCTGCATCCCCTTATAGTAAACATATATTGAATGATCGTGTAAATCTGATACAGACTAAGGCCAAAGAAAGTGGGGTCCCCATTTTATATTGCAACCTAGTCGGAGCGCAAGACGAATTAGTGTTTGACGGTTGCTCAATTGGGTTTAACGAGTCAGGCGAATGTATCGGACAGGCTAAATCCTTTAAGGATGACATACTTATCATTGATTTTGATAATAATAATATAATCGATATTGATTATAAAGTGAGAAATCAAAACGTTTTTGACGCGTTGTGTTTAGGAACAAAGGATTATTTTCATAAAACTGGAAACACTCAAGCTGTCGTTGGATTATCCGGAGGTATTGATAGTGCTGTGGTGGCCACCATAGCATGTTATGCTCTTGGTCACGACAATGTTCATGGAGTCTCAATGCCATCCAGTTTTAGTAGTAATCACAGTAAAGAAGATGCTGAGCAGTTAGCAAAAAACTTAGGCATTGATTTTAAATCAATATCGATAATAAACACTGTGAAGACTATGGAAGACATGTTACTACCTCAATTCAAGGATCTTGGTAGAGATACAACAGAGGAAAATATTCAAGCGAGAATAAGAGGTAATATTCTTATGGCATTATCTAATAAATTTGGTTGGTTAGTACTTTCTACAGGTAATAAAACTGAATTAGCCTTAGGGTATTGCACGCTTTATGGAGACATGAGTGGTGGCCTATCTGTAATCTCAGACTTAAATAAGACCGACGTTTATTCTCTGGCTAACTGGATAAATGAGAATAAATCGAATGTTATCCCACATAGTACTATCACTAAACCACCTTCTGCAGAACTCGCGCCTGATCAGATTGACCCTTTTGATTATGATCTGATATCGCCTTTAGTAGATGCAATTATTGAAAAACAAATGACAACTGAAGAGCTGGTGAAGGATGGCTACGATGAGGAAATGATTATGGAAGTCTATGATAAAATAGTAAAAAATGAATACAAACGAAGACAAGCGCCAATTGGGATAAGAATATCTAACAAAGCTTTCGGGGTTGGAAGACGATTTCCCATTGTGAATCATTTTAGGGAGAAAAATAAATGAGAAAAATACTAGTTATTTGGTTAATCTGTATTGTGAATATTTACAGTGATATTCCAAGCGGAAAACTTCCTTCAGTTTTTTGGTTAGGCCTCTCAGATTCGGAAAAAGTATCTTTTGTAAATGGAGCATATGGAGCGATAAGTCTTTTGAAGAATAGTCACAAGAATGAGGTAAGAAAACAATACTTGCATAATAAAAATTGGATACAGCCATATTATATTGAAAGGTTTTATGATATTGCTGATGAATATTTGTCAGAAGAAGCTGGATATAATCTAAAAATTATAGTCCTTCACATGGACGCTTTGTATGCAAATTCTGATAATCACAAGATACCAGTCTTAGAGGCCATGAGAGTGGTGTCTCTGATGCAAGACGGTCTACGTGATAAAGCTAATCTTAGGCTATTACAGCTCCAACGAAAATATTAATTTTAACTTATTTAGTTTGTTGGCGTCTAATCCTTTAACAAACATAGTTAGGATCTAAAATGCGTTATATAAAGATTATGCTATTTTTGGTTGTTTCGATGTCTTTTTTATTTCCACATCATGGAAAACGTAAGGCCTGGAAACATAAAAAAAGGCACCAAATACGGAAAATACATAAAAAACCAAAAATTAATATTAGTCTTGGATATAATCACATATGGTCAACCTGGAGATGGAATTACTGGCGTCGCCATCATAACACTAGGGATGTCGTAATAGTTCAAAATACTAACAGCTCTGATAAGAATGAAAACTATAGCGTTGATGAAATTATTTCTCAAATTGAAAAATTAGCTATCCTTAAAGAAAAAGGTATTATCAGTGAGAAAGATTATGAAAAAAAGAAGAAGGAACTATTAAAACGTATTTAGGTAATTGACCTTGCAATTTAATGGCTTATAGATTAGATCTTTTTTAAAGCATCCAGAAATTAATTTACATATAAATATATTTTCGTAATAATTCTGCGTTCCGGATTCGTAATTTTAGGGGATGAATAAAGATTTATTAAGAAACTTCTCTATCATAGCTCACATCGACCATGGTAAATCCACCCTAGCGGATCGGCTTCTAGAAGAGACTAAGACCCTGTCTACAAAGCAAATGAAAAATCAGGTCTTAGATAGTATGGAACTAGAGAGAGAGCGTGGAATTACAATAAAAAGTCATCCAATCCAAATGCATTATAAGCACAAGGATGATAAAGCATATATATTTAATCTGATTGATACGCCAGGTCATGTTGACTTCACCTATGAAGTGAGCAGGTCTTTGGCCGCCTGTGAGGGTGCTTTATTACTCGTAGATGCTGCGCAGGGAGTTGAGGCTCAGACAGTGTCAAATGCATACCTCGCAATAGAAAATGATCTTACAATAATTCCTGTCATTAATAAAGTAGATCTTCCTTCCGCAATGACAGATGATGTAAAGCAACAAATTGTTGAACTAATTGGGTGTGATAAGGATGATATCATTGAGGCAAGTGCAAAAAGCGGTCAAGGTATTGACTTAATTTTTGATGCAATAGTAGACCGTATACCTCCGCCTTTCAATAATGATAGTGTGCCAACACGGGCATTAATATTTGACTCTACCTATGATAATTATAGAGGTGCAATTCCCTATGTCAGGGTATATGATGGAGTTATCAAAAAGGGAATGTCAGCAAAATTTCATGCACATGGAGAAATATATGATATCACTGAGGTAGGGCACTTTGTACTAAAAATGGTGGAAGCAGAAGAGTTAAAATCAGGTGACGTTGGTTACATAGTCGCCAGTATTCGTGATATGGCTCACATACAGCCAGGCGATACAATTACTACCAACCAAGAGCCTTGTTTGGAGCCACTACCTGGCTATAAAAAGATTAAACCCATGGTTTTTTCTGGACTATATCCCGTAGATGGAGATGAATATGATCAACTCCGCGTTGCTCTTGAAAAATTGAAACTTAATGATGCTTCATTAGCGTTTACCCCAGAAACTAGTGAAGCACTTGGGTTCGGATTTAGGTGTGGTTTTCTGGGGCTATTACACATGGAGATCATACAAGAAAGACTTGAAAGAGAATTTGACTTGAATCTCATAACTACTATGCCAAATGTTATTTACGAAATTCTTCTTAGAGATGGTACGAGCATAAAAATAAATACACCTTCCCAGATGCCTAGCACAGGTGATATTGATAAAATTTTAGAGCCAATGGTTTCGGCAGAAATACTAGCACCTAAAGAATATATTGGTGTGATAATGACTCTATGTCAAAAAAAGCGAGGGATCTATAAAAACACAAACTATTTATCACCTGAAAAAGCTCAATTGTATTATGATCTCCCGCTAGGAGAGATCATATTTGACTTCTATGATAAGCTTAAGTCCTTATCCAGAGGCTATGCTTCCTTAGACTATGATTTTAAAGAATTCGCTCCTGCTGACCTCAAAAAGCTTGAAATCTTAATGCATGGCGATTCCGTAGATGCGCTTTCCTCAATATGTCACTCTGACGATGCCTACCACAGAGGTGTTGCAATGTGTAGTAAACTAAAAGAACTTATTCCCAGACAGATGTTCGAGGTTGCAATCCAGGCGTCATTAAACGGCAAGATAATTGCTAGGACCACGATAAAGGCCCTGAGAAAGAATGTCACCGCAAAATGTTATGGAGGAGATATCACCAGAAAGAGGAAGCTCTGGGAAAAACAGAAAAAAGGTAAAAAAAGGATGAAAATGATTGGAAAGATTGAAATCCCTCAGGAAGCCTTATTAGCAGCGCTACAAATAGGTGAAGATTGATATTTTTTGTTTAGTTAGATGAATTACCTGATACAATCTCGTTCATCGTTTTATTCATTTTTGTTCACGATTCCCCTGTTTTTTATTTATGAAATCGGTATTCTTTTCTTATCGAAAGATGATATGCTGGTAGTCAGAAATGGCGCTGATTTTCTGATGCGTTCAATACTCGAGTCATTTGGCATATTTGGTTTGTATGGACTAGGTGCAATTTTTCTCGTTGGTTTTATAATTACATATATATTTTTCTTAAAAGAAAAGAATGATAAGAAGGTTCGAGCCGATTATTTATTTATAATGATTTTTGAGAGTATATGCTGGGCCGTTGTTCTATATTTTTTGTTATCA
>TARA_B110000263_G_C15311958_1_pt1 | contig 9954 bp, 13 predicted proteins | sample TARA_B110000263 | Tara Oceans TARA_B110000263 (sample SAMEA4397730) | marine metagenome | biome: Polar Biome; feature: [MES] marine water layer (ENVO:01000295) within the mesopelagic zone...; material: water (ENVO:00002006), including particulate matter (ENVO:01000060) such as......
CCCTAGTGTAGATTCGCACTCAGCACGATTCAGACCTACTCCGTTTACCTCTACTCCGATCCAGCGGTGCTTCCCGCGAGCAGCCTTACTGGGTTTGGGCATGCATCGCCGAGGAGGTCCTCGCTTAACGAATTCTCGGCTAATCAGAGCCGACCACGTCAAAGTCCGCTGACAACAGCGACGATCCGAAGACGACCAACCATCTCGTCGCTCGCACGCGCTCCAAGAATTACCTGGCAATCTGGGTGGAGGCTACTGACGAGAGATTCACTCAATAGATTGAGATGAGCTAGAGTCATATCAGGCCCCCCTTCGACTTGAATCATACATCCTTTCGCTCCAGAGACATCCACCTCAGTAAGTGGTGAACGGCGCGCAACATCAACCACTCCGGAGGGGTCAACAACAGTCCCTGATCCTACAATCAATGTCGCTTCACCGTTATGTTCGACAACAGTTCGCAAATCCATCAAATCAAGATTCATCTTGCCCACCTTAGTAAGAGTCGTCACCAAACCCTCCACCAGATCCTGTATCCATCCCGATCCCTGTTGCCAATCTGCACCTCGGGCTCGGGCATACCATGCCAATCTCTCCATGCTTACGCGTATGCATACATGAGATTGTTTTTCGAGCGCGGGAAGAGCCGCGCTCGCGATTGCGCTTCGTAATGGTTGTTCGGCGAAAGGCAATCCAGCGACACTTAGAACCAAGCAGTTTCTCGCTCTAGCAAGACGTGCCAACTCATTCGCTGCTCCCGACCCAGTACCTCCACCAAGTCCCGTCATGATGAAGATCAATTCTGCCTTTTCGAGGAGTGGATCGAGGGCGCCGAGTCCCTCGGTTAATCTGTGTGCTGCGAGGTTCGGTAGAGCTGCCGCACCACTTCCATCCCCTACCGCATCGAGGTGCAGACAATGCGCTTGACCCGACCCTCGAAAAGAGGACTCGTCTGCATCGATCAAGAGTAAGTCAGCGAGGCCATCGCACTCACTGTGGGCAGCATCCGCCCAGGTACATCCTAGCCCACCGACTCCTGCGATGAGTATCGCCCCCTCGTGCACGACATGAGGTGCCCACAGGCGCGCCTTGAAATTGCGGGTCAATACAACCCGGATACATGCGTCATTAAGGGGCCAATCAGGTTACGGATTCTCAAAAAAAACAAGAGCAGAATAGCCTCAATCATAGGTGAGATAGCGCTGATAGCGACGCCTTTCATCACGTGCCCAAGCATTGTCGGGCTCAATCTCAAGCACCTTCTCATAATACTCTACAGCCTTCTCGAAATCCGACAGATATCTGCCATTCATATGTGCTAGATTATTCAATACCGGAACGCACTTCGAATCTTCCTCAAGCAGACGAAGAAGAATCTCCTCAGCCCCTGTGATATCCATCTTCTCCATTTTCTCTTCCGCCTCGTCCAGACTCGAAATCTGCGAGTCACTAAGACGGTAGACATTCTTCCAACTCGGACCCGCCATCGATCCCTCGAGAGCGTTGATTCGTTTGAGGTTTCGCAGGTTCCGAACGCGGCGGCTGAAGGAGGTCATAGAGAGGGACCCCGTAGGGGTCAAACTGAAACCTTGATATCCCGAAGGCGGCTGGATTGCTTCGTCAATAGAGGTCATAGGATGAAGACACATCGAATGTCCTCACACCGGCTGCTGGTTCTTGCCTGCTTCGCGCTTCTTCTAGCGGGTTCAACTCAAGGTTATTCCAATGGTATTGGTGGCGACGAGGATGGCGAGGGAGACGTCGCACTAGCAGGTTGCACATGCCACGCTGAACTCCCAGATAACTCAGTCACCGTAATCCTCGACGGATTACCTTACCATTATTCTGCAGGAACAACCTACACTCTCAAGATTCAATTGATTGGTGGACCCACTATTGATACAGAATCTAACACAGGCGGCTTCTCCATGCGCATTAGTTCAGGTTCACTTGCCGGAGCAGAAGGATACGAGAACCTAGTCCAAAATTGGGAAGACGACTCTACTAGCCTGACTCACACAGGCTCCGGTAGCGAGACTGCAGAACGCAGTTGGATGATTGTCTGGACCGCTCCTGAAGCCGGTAGCGGAGTAATCACTATCTGGCTCGCTGGCAACTCAGTTAATGGCGACGGGATCCCATCCGAACTCGACCGCTGGAATCGTCTGACGGTCTCGGTCGATGAAGGCGAAGACTCTGGCGAGACCCGGACTGTATTCAGCGGAAATGGTGAGATCGAACCGCCGGCGCCATCCGAGGCTCACGTCGACCTGCACGAGATGGGAGCTGCACTCCGAGCCCACTGGCTTGGCCTGCTCGGCTTTGGAGCGGTGATTCTTGTGATTCTATTCTGCGGACTCTTCTTGCGATACGGCTTCTCTCGCCATTACGTGGGTCGAAGCAACCTACTCAAACTGCGCATCAAACATCTTCGAAGAGGTGACCAACTGTGAAAGACGACATCGTCATGAAGCTTCTTCGCGAAGTCAAGACTGGTAAAGTCAGTATCGAAGATGCCCGCGAAGCATTGTCCGGCGTGGACCTAAGCGAGGAAAACTACGAGGCAGCGGTCGACCATGGCGTGTTCAATGACCCAGAGCCGGGTACAATCATCAGAGCTAGTATCTCCCCATCCGGCGAATCTTGGTTGGTATTCGTATTCGCGCTTTGGGGAATTCTATGGACTCTTTTTTGGGCTGGAACTCTCTCTTACGGTCTGTTCAAAAACTGGGACCAGCAGCTTCTTTCCTTCCATCTAGCAATGACTCTACTAACAGTAATTTTGATGGGAATCGTCTATCTGCGATTTGTTATGCCTGACGTAATTGTTGTCAAACACAGGCGAAACAAGTTCATCCCACCCAATGACACAGAAGGATGGAAACAATACGAGGTGTGATTCATGGCGAGAAGGTTCAGGCTACGTTCACTTCCAGGTGCCGATGACGAAGTTTCTGAATCAAACCCCGTCATCGATCGCCGTGAATTCATGCGTTATTCGTTCAACACTGCCGCCGGTGTCATCACCATGGCTAGTCTCGGTAGCATCGGCTTCGCGTCCTTATTGATGGGAACTGCCGACTCGTCCGGCGGCGACACTGCCGTTCGCTTCTGGGTGCCTTCAGGTGCTGAAGACTCTGTTTGGTATGGTGATAGGCACCTCGAGTCTATGTCATACTCCGCATTCGTCAATGCCGCCGCTGACAGCCCGACCGGAATGGTCGGCGCTCAGGGAGTTTGGTCTGGTCTTCCGGTCAATGTGATGTATGTACCTCATACCGAGAACTCAACGACTCCAATCGCTACCGATAAGCCTCGCTTCCAATTCATGGACGGATATACTGAGAGCGGGAAATACATTGGTAGCGGCTACGAACTTGAAGAAGACCCCGCGCTTGCTCCGCTCTCAATTCACGACAATCTTGTTGTCATCTTCTCGCGTTGTACTCACCTATGCTGTATTCCGGGCTGGCAATTGGTTCAGAATGATTTCACAAATAATCAATGGACTCCCGGCGCGGTCGATGCTGGTGGCAACAAATTGTTCTGTATCTGCCACTCAAGTCGCTTTGATCCGACTGCGATTGAAAAGAATCGAAACAGAAACCGTTCGACTGGAGCGGAGTTCGATTATATCGGCATCCGCCGAACAGGTGGTCCAGCTCCTGTCGGTCTCCCTCTCATCCCGTGGGTCATCACGGGCGACACTATTGAAGCCCTCCCGGACTTCAAAGACTGGTACACATATTGCGACTGAGGTGAGATGATGCTACAATTCTGGTTCCTTTGGCTCTTCATCGCCCTCATCGTTGTGCTCGTAGCATTCACTCTGCGTAAAGAGCGCGATGATATGCCTCGCAAGGACATCCTTCGTGCTGTCGAGACCAGCGCGGGAAGCATGGGGTTGGCTGAGAAAGCCTTCCTCTGGGCATTCTCCTGGCTTGATACTCGCTTCCGCATCCAAGATTACTGGGGGATGAGTCGGGATGCGTATTACAGCGTGCACCGTCAAATGCCTCTGACGCACGCTGAGAAATACAAACTTCGAATCATTTGGTATTGGTATCCTCTATACTGCCTCGGTGGAATCTCTTTCCTCGCCTTCGTAATCCTAGTCATTACCGGCACGGTACTCGGACTCTATTACGTGCCGGGAGGAGAAGGCGACCCAACCCCTGCTTACTCATCGATGGAATTCATCATGGTTCAGCTTCCATTCGGCTACATCATCCGCTCAATCCATCATTGGGCGACGCACTTCATGGTGGCTGCTGTGTTTCTTCATATGTGTCGCGTTTATTTCACTGGCGCATACCGAAACCCACGCGAGCTCAACTGGCTCATCGGCGTTGCCTTGATGTTCTTCACCATCTTCTTCGGCTACTCTGGCTACCTACTCCCTTGGGACAGCTTGGCTTTCGGCGCTGCAACAATTGGAATCAACATGGCAAACTCGACCCCCCTCATCGGAGGGTGGGTCGCAACCGCGATGTTCGCAGGAACATCGCTCTCGGGCCAGACGGTCACGCGCATGTATTTCCTGCACGTGTTCATCCTACCTGTCGTTGTCACTGCGCTCATTCTGGCACATTTGTTCATCGTCTGGGTTCAAGGTATTGCGGAGCCGCATTGATAGAGGGTGTTTGACATGGGTATGATCGATAGATTCGGACGCATCGCGGACACATATGTTCGTGAGAAAAGCAGTCTCCTCGAAGCTGAGCAAGAGCGTAAGCGAGTCCATATGGGTCATGCTTTCTGGCCTACTGAGGTCCTGCGAGATTCGATTATCCTAGCAGCGATGATGATGGTTCTGGCATTTTATTGCTGGTTGATTCCCCCGCCGCTGCACAGCGCAGCGGACCCTTTTGCTCAGGCTGGCTTCGTATTCCCTGACTGGTATGTTCTGTTCTCATACGGATATCTACGATGGGGTGAATATCTACCACAATTCGTGATTCCTGCCGGCCCAATCGGTGAGTTCCTTGGATCCCCTGTGATTTCATGGAACGCTGCTTGGTGGGGCGCCTTCCTGACCGGTATTCCAGTCGGTATCCTCGCACTTCCACCTTTCCTTGGGGGCCGTGAGAAGCGCCCAGCCGAGGATCCTTGGTTCGCGACCGCTGGTGCGGTCTATCTCGCACACGTGTGGTTCATCTCGGTCTTCTCAATCAATATCTTCCTCGAATTATATTCCAAAGACCGCACCGATTACTGTTGGGCGAATTCGCATCATGTCTTCGATTGTGGTAGGCAGGCACCTTGGACGGCTGAGGTGTTCAATGCGGTGCCGTGGATTCTCACTGGAATTTTCATCTTCGCCGTGTTGTATTTCGGTGTAAGATGGTTCCTCGTCAATTCAATCGGTGCTAGATTGACGCCGAATATGGGCAAGCAAGTAGCAATCGCCTCTATCATCCTAGCCGTATTTATCTCCGCAGTTACCTGGCCAATTTACGAAGGAGGCTTCTGGGATTACGGCGGACTTGGCGCGATGGACGATGTAGAGGAGTTGGATACAATGCGCGGCCAACCCGCCGACACACTCGTCTACTATGGTAAAGGGGACGATTGGGATAATTGGGGCGACGAGTGCCTTACTTTCTCAGATTCTTCTGAGCTCGGAGTCTGGTCAAGTTTAGACGAAGACGAAGACCACGCCAAATGGTGCGTCATCCCTGCGGAACATTGGACGAATTGGAGGGTCTTCCAGCCGACTCAGAGCACCCTCATCGACTTCGAGGGAGTCAATGGGCATGACGATATCGAAAGTGGTCGCAACGCTGCTGGCGGCTCATTCGAATACGATGGTAATGTAGACTCGACAAGTATCGAACATTCGTGGACTGATGTCATGCACATCGAAGACATTGGTTTGTCAAGCGTCTTCGTCGATGTCGGTTGCAACTTCCGTACGACTATGCGCGGCGCTGGCAGCCACACTCAGGATCTCAGTATCAGCAATGACGCGGGAACGGTTCTGTGGTCTGCAGATGGCGAATGTGGTAGCACCACTCTAAAACTCGCACCAGGCAATTACAATCTCGAATACAGCATCTCTTCGAGCGATGTCAACGAGACCGTGACAATGATCACCGACTTCTCGGCTAAAGCCTTCCAACCACTCCTACTCGACGCGGATGGAGCAGCCGCAAACCGTGCTGACCTACCTGCCGGAACTGACCTCGAGACGATGAGCCTTGAGAATCCAACCTTCCAGAAGAATCCGAAGAGCCTTGATGCCAAGTTGATCTACTCAATGTTCGTCCCGTGCCTTGGAATCGGTGCCATCGTCTTCATGCTGATGCGCAGTATGGCACGCGGCTACGAATGGGAAATGAACAAGTGCTACGGCTGTGACCTTTGTGATGACGCTTGTCCAGTTCGCCTCTTCAACGCCGGAGACAAACTCAACATCATCTACAACACATGGAATAACGAAGATGACGGCGTTCCATTGTACTCTTGCCTGACCTGTACCGCTTGCACCAACGCCTGCCCGCAATTGGTCGATTATGACTCATACGTCGATATTCGCCGTAACCTGATTGTCGGCGGCCCGCCGGCCGCCGAAATCCCCCACTCAATCCTCCAAGCAGTATTGGCCGCAGAGGCGGAGGAAGACGCGGACTCAGCATTCATTCCAATTGATGAGTACCCAATCGACTCAAGTGTGGGCTACTACCCAGGCTGCGTCGATTACATCGACCAAGAGATGATCTTCAGCCATGTCAATGAGGGAGAAATGAACCTCGGAGAAACGACGACTGCCGCATTCACTATCTTCGATGAGATGGGGAAGGATGTCACTTACCTCGGTCGAGACTTCCTAAAGTGCTGTGGGCACGATCAGAAGTGGCAAGGAATGACGGAAGTCTTCGAGAAGCTCAAGGCCTACAATCAGAAGAAACTGGGAGACAGCGGAATCGATACCCTAGTCACATCGTGCGCAGAGTGCTTCCGCACCTTTGCAATGGATTACGAACTCGAGGACATGAAGGTCATGCACACGACCGAATATCTCATCGAGAATGGCTTCGACATGGATCTCGCTACCCCCGAGGATATCACTGTCACCTACCACGACCCCTGCCGACTGGGCCGTCAGATGAATATCTACGAAGAGCCGCGCAACCTCGTTCGCGCGATTGATGGTGTGGAACTGGTCGAGATGGAACACACCGGCGAGGATGCCCTTTGCTGCGGTGTATCTAGCATGATGTCTTGTAACGAGAACAGCAGGGCTCTGCGCCTAGAGCGCTTCGACGAAGTAAAGGCGACAGGTGCTGAAATTATGCTCACAAGTTGCCCGAAGTGCGTCAGTCACTTCGAGTGCCTCAAGTTCGAAGGTGACCCAAGACACGACTTCGAGATCCTTGACGTCGTCTCCTTCCTAGCGCGGCAAATCGACGCAAAGCGCCAGTGAGAGTCTAGAACCCTTGATTGGGGAGTCAGAAAATCGGACTGGCGGCGACCGCAGCCTTGAGAAGTCAGAGCCGGCAGCATCGATTCGGATGACTGATATCCCCGACCTCGCTGCTCGCCGAGCGAGCGAACAACGTCGCATTCGCATGATGATGAATGCAATGCGCGCAGAGGAGAGAGCGAAACTGAAGGGCGGAGAAGATGCAGTAGCGTGGGTGAAGGAGGAGTTATGCATTGGTTGTGACCAATGTATGATAGTCTGCGATGACGATGCGATTGAACTCTTCGACACCCCTTTAGCAAGTCCCATCATGAACGTCGACGTCAACCGTAAAGCACGCGTACTGCGCGACCCCTGCACCGGTTGCAAACTCTGTGTCCTTGCTTGCCCCACAGACGCGATATTAATGATCGATAGGTGATCAAATGGAGAAAGAAGACCCTGTGAGATTTGGCGCTGAATTCGGGCCAAAGAGAACCGAAAATTCGACAGGAGTTTCTCTTGGAACCTTCAAGAATTTGGTATGGGTTTCCAATCTTGGCGGGCTTCTTCTTGTAGCGATTGGGCTTGAATTGATTATGGTTCAACAGCAATTCTACCTCGGGGTTGCTGCGATTGTCGGTGGAGTTGCTGTTGCTCTTTTCCCTTCGAATTACGAGATTGTCGGGATGGAAGCAATTCAGGGCGGAAATGACCCCGCTGAAATTGACGAAAATTCGTCAGCGGACGATGAATCCTAAGCTGAGTTTTTCCGACCGCGGGCGATAAGGTCAAGGGCTCTGAATTCTAGATTGGAAATATGGTCCGAGATTGGGTAGAGACACCGATCGGCGCGATTCACTTCGAAGCTACAGATACTGGATTGTCTAAAGTCGGATGGGGCGAGGTGCGGCGGAGTGAGGTCTCAAATGAGCACCTCGATGCGGCGAAGAATTGGACTCTAGAATACTTCGCCGGGTCAAATGCACCATTCCCTCGACTCGACGAATCCAATCTAACTCCCTTCCAAACACAGGTACTGCGCTCTCTTGTTCGTGAAGCGGGATTCGGCAAAACAGTGTCTTATGCTGGGTTGGCCGCAGGAGCGGGGCATCCTGGAGCGAGCAGGGCCGTTGGATCGGTAATGGCGATGAATCCCTGGCCCCTGCTCGTGCCGTGCCACCGTGTGGTTCGAAGCGACCGCGTCATCGGAAATTACAGTGGAGAAGGTGGTCCAGCGACAAAGATTCGCCTTCTTCTTCATGAAGGTCAGAAATTCGACAATGCTGGACGCATCGCCAATTAATGTAGCAGATGCGAAGGCAGCATCACCAATATGCGATGAAGATCGCAAAGGAGGCCACAGAAGCAAGAGTCCAGATGAATATGTAGAAATTCTGGGAGATTGGGGAGGCGATGATGCCTCCGGTTTCCTCTGACTCAGCCATCTGTATCGAACCTTCGAGACGAAATCGGGTTGTAAATGTGACTGCCTAACACATGTGCGTGAGGCAAGCTATTGCTCCCTCACATAAGTGGATGTAGCAATAGTAGCGCAATCAATGGGAAGAGAATCATAGTAGCATTATCGTCTATCCAACTCACTCGGGGAACCTCGCCAGCGACGGTTAGCGGAGCGAGGAGAACAGCGACTAGAAATGGCGTTGAGAAGAGTGCCACGCTACCCATCCAAATCGTGTAAGAGACTGCCAAACCAACGAGGACTGCCGATTGCATGCCCATCTTGGCTCGCTTTACCTCGCCCATGATTGGATCGACGAATGTTAAACCGCAGATGATGGGTATCGTGTACTTCCCTGCCTCGAGACCCTCACCCTCTTGGGGTGCAAGAATCAGAGTCAGACATACTGCTACTGCACCCCAGGCTAGCGCGCTGACTTGCTTTGCTTCGTATTCGCGCTGGCCGATGATGATGATTCCGAACTTGATGCGGATTACTTCGATAACGATGAAAAATACTGCAACCGCGATGACGAAATCGCTCGGAGTCATCGACACCTTTCCGGCGATGGAGTCGCCCCAGAGATGGTAAGCGAAGGGGATGACGCACATTCCAACATGTGTTAATCGCCGAAACCAATGGCCACCGGCGCCACCGACCGAATGTTCTGCATGATCGATGTCGACTGGGATGGCATCCATTGACTCAAACCCCCTTCCTGATTTGTTCGACCGCTTGAGACAGCGTCATGCTTCCGGTCTCAAGCGCGGCGAGAGTGGATTCGATATTTGGTGAAGAGAGGAGAGTTGAATCCCACGCTGAGATTAGGCGCTCTCGCACGCGTAGACTCTCTCGTCCTTTGGTAGTCGTGGTGTGTGAGAGGGCTTCGATTATCTCTTCGACACCATCGCCTGAATGAGCTGAAACTAGCAATACCTCGGGCGTGTTCTCATCGGCTCCAACCGAGAGAGCTGTTCTAACCGCGTTTGCGGCCCGCTCAGCGTCTGGAAGATCGGACTTATTGATGGCTATGAGGTCAGCAAGTTCCATGATTCCGGCCTTCTCGGCTTGGATGATATCTCCACGG
>TARA_B110000263_G_scaffold50427_1_pt1 | contig 9934 bp, 13 predicted proteins | sample TARA_B110000263 | Tara Oceans TARA_B110000263 (sample SAMEA4397730) | marine metagenome | biome: Polar Biome; feature: [MES] marine water layer (ENVO:01000295) within the mesopelagic zone...; material: water (ENVO:00002006), including particulate matter (ENVO:01000060) such as......
AGCGTAAACACGCCCAAAATATGCCTAGTAATACAAAATGACAGAAAGTTACCATTTGTGTGCTATGATTCATTCAATTCCTAGCATATAATCATGCATAATGATCATCGTTGTGCATATATGCTGTTACTCAGTGCAATAATCAGGAAAGAACTATGGCTAGTAGAGTACGACAAGACCGTTTATTAGAGTTAGTCCGGATTAATGGGTTCGCATCGTTACATAATTTAGCGAATTTATTAAAAGTTTCCCAATCAACAGTAAGACGTGATCTAGGGTTTCTAGAGAAGGAGGGAAGTGTGAAACGCACCCATGGCGGTGTTTTCTACACGGGACCTGCTCCTAACCTAGGTCATTTCAATCAACGACAACAACGTGAGCACGATCGTAAGGTCGCAATCGCCGAGTTAACAGCCTCGTTGATTAACGATGGCGACACACTATTGCTTGACGGCGGTAGTACTACTTATGAGTTAGCACAGCGATTGGTAGGACGTCCGATGCAAATCGTGACAAATTCGTTACCTGTCGCAACGGTATTCACGAGGAGTGAGGAAACGGATGTGGTTTTAATTGGTGGTTACGTGCACGCACGTAGCGGAGTAGCAATTGGACCGTATTCTGTTTCCATGATTCAACAATTAAATGTGCAACGAGCGGTGATCAGCGTAGCTGGCATCACAGACCGAGGCGTATTTAATTCGAATCTCCTGTTAGTTGAAACTGAAAAGGCAATGATGCAGGCGGCCGACGAGGTAACGGTTGTAGCTGACAGCACAAAATTTAACAAATCAAGTTTAGCGTTGTTATGTGAACTTTCAATGATCGATTCAATTATTGTGGATGACCAACTGGAAGCGGAGTGGGTTAAGACTTTGCAACTGGCAGGCGTCGAGGTTCATATTGCGGCGGTCGGTGCTCAAACGGAACCGACAGCCTAGCAAAACATTTTACAGCAACGATAAAACACCCTTAAACAAAGACCCATAAACCAGAAGAGGAATTACGTGAGCGTAGAAATGCTACAACCGGCAATTACAAATTCGTCAAATTCACCTAGTCGTGAAGTTGTAGAGCGTATCGTTCGTGAAATCGTAATGGGAATGTCAACGGACAATTCCGCCGTCGTAGAGGTCAATGAGGAACCAGCGGCTGATTTGCTAGTAAATGTGTCGGCGAGGCACATTCACCTCAGTGACACTCACGTGGAAACTCTGTTTGGACCCGGTCATACTCTTACCCCGATGAAATGGCTTTATCAGGATGGATATTTTGCCGCCGAAGAAACATTGATGGTGGTAGGCCCACGAAAACGCATGTTGCCCAACGTGCGAGTACTAGGACCGACACGCCCTGATAGCCAAGTAGAACTCGCCTATACAGACGCGGTTCAATTAGGTTTGGATATTCCGGTAAGACATAGCGGAGACATCGCAGGCACGCCAGGTTGTGTTCTGGTGGGACCACAGGGCGCGGTTAATCTCAATGAGGGAGTGATCCGAGCGGCGCGTCATGTGCACATGAACATTAGCGATCTTGATCGGTTTGGTGTTACAAACGGCGAGATGATGGAATTACGAATTACAACGGATGACTGCTCGATGGTATTTGAAGACGTGAAAGTTCGAGCGTCCGAGGGAATCAAACTGGAAGTGCATATTGATACCGATGAAGGTAACGCCTGCAATATATCCAATGCGAGCAAATTGGAGTTGCTCAAAGCCGAAAGATGTAAATGCGGGGATCATTGAGATCTCGGCAAAACGAAACAAGTGTTGTCAACATTGGCGACATGAGTAGAAGTAGGAGAGACGTAGATATTGTTATACGACGTATTTGGTAAGCGAGAGAAATCTCGTCGTCCGCATACGGAGTTTTATTATTTTTTGTTTAGTTGTTTTTCTAGGAGAATAAAGATGGCAACTGCTATGGAAGCGTTAGGGATGATCGAAACAAAGGGCTTTGTTGCTCTTGTCGAAGCCACTGACGCCATGATGAAAGCGGCAAACGTTGAGTTCCTTGGTTGGGACAAAGTTGGCGCTGGTTTAGTTTGCGCATTTGTAACTGGTGACGTCGCTGCTGTTAAAGCGGCAACTGATGCAGGTGCAAACGCAGCAGGCCGTATAGGCGAAGTCGTAAGTGTACAGGTAATCCCTCGTCCACATTCCGACGTCGCTAAAGTTATCAAATTACCAGTTAAAAAATCTGTCAAAGCGTAACGACTGTTTTAAATCTTAAATACAAGGAATAGACAAATGGAAAGTGCAATTGGATTAATTGAAACGCGAGGCCTAGTCGGCCTAGTGGAAGCAACTGACGCGATGGCAAAAGCTGCCAACGTGCAAGTCGTGAAACGAGTTGATATTGGTGGTGGTTTAGTTACCAGTATCGTTAGTGGAGACGTTGGTAGCGTACGAGCAGCTGTTGAAGCTGGTGGAAACGCAGCGAGTCAAGTTGGCGAGTTGGTTTCGACAAACGTTATTCCGCGTCCTGCTGAAGGCCTATCAGAAGTCTATTTTTCGTAAATAGAAATCGCGAAATGACTTCCTGTTTTTGGCGGGGAATCACTTCGTTGGTCGTTGGGTGAGAGTAATCTTGCCAACCAAATGGAAGGAACCGAACCATGAAACTACTGATCGCGAATTTAGGATCTACCAGCTTCAAATACCGTTTGTTTGATATGTCTACCGAAACCCAATTGGCGCAAGGTGGCATTGATCGAATCGGAGGTGAAATAAGTGATTGTTTCATCGTGATTGGTGGTGTTCGCAATGAAACCCAGGCTGTCGTTGAGGATCACAGCGTTGCTGTCCAGAAGTGTTTGGACCAGCTAACGGATCCCAGCAACGGTTGTCTAAAATCGGCAACGGAAGTTTCCGGTATTGGTTTTAAGGCAGTACACGGTGGTTCTTATAGTGGTGTGCAGTTGGTAACGCCTGATGTCCTAAACGAAATGGAATTGATGGGGCAGGCAGCACCAGCTCATAATCCACCTTATGTGTCAGCGATGAGGTTAATGGGAACACAGTTTCCTGACTTACCATTGGTTGCCGCATTTGAGACAGGATTTCATCAGACCATTGCTGATGCACAGCGTTATTACGCTACGCCTCGTAAATGGGCTGACCAATTCCAAGTGAAGAAATGGGGTTTTCACGGCGCAAGTCACCGATTTATTGGTGAGCGGATGCAACAGTTGCTTTCCGCGGAAACGCCGCGAGTAATTTCATGCCACCTCGGTGGCTCCAATAGTTTGTGTGCGATGCGTGACGGTGTTAGCGTCGCTAATACGTTGGGCATGAGTCCGCAAACAGGTATTCCGCACAATAACCGCGTGGGGGATTTTGATCCCTTCGCTTTGCCCATTGTGATGCGGGAAACCGGGAAAAGCTTGGAAGAGGTGTTGGATGACCTTGCGAATCGAAGTGGTTTGTTGGGCTTGAGTGGAATCAGCGGGGATTGTCGTGATTTGGAAAAAGCGGCGGCCGTGGGCAACGCAGATGCAAAGTTGGCCTTAGACGTGTTTGTTGCAGAAATTAGACGCCATTTAGGCGGACTCTTATTGCAACTTGGAGGTGCTGAGGCAATCGTGTTTACCGGTGGAATCGGTGAAAACGGAGCTGCTATCCGAGCGGCTGTTTGTGAGGGACTTAGCGAACTTGGAATTAGTTTGGACGATGAACGAAATCAGTCCAGCGATGATGAGACGCTTATTAGCTCCGACAGCAGCAAGGTGCAAATATGGGTCGTGCCAACCAATGAAGAGATTGTGGTTGCACGACAGACAAAACTTTTATTAGAGGGGTGAGAAATGTTCGTCGCCAAGGTTACCGGGTCAGTAGTATCAACTCAAAAAGTTGATTCATTGGTTGGATATAAACTGTTAGTCGTAGAACCATATCGGTTAGAACCAAAAACTCGCAAGAGTTTGGCGACGACCGGTCGGACGTTTGTCGCGGTAGATACATTGGGCGCCGGTGCTGGTGACTATGTGCTACTTACACAGGGGTCAAGTGCACGCCTAACAGAGGAAACCCGCGAACTTCCAATCGACGCCGTTGTTGTCGGTATTGTGGATCAAGTACGCGTTGACGCGGGCTGTGTATATCACCGAGAAGAGGAATAACACGTTGATGCCACAGGACTTAACGCACAGAGAAATTAAAAACTTATAGAGAAACGTACCATGCAAATTAGTGAAACAATGATTCGAAACGTAGTCAGCCAAGTGCTTGCCGAAGTGGTGGTTCCGGGGTCTGTTAATAAACCTCGTCCCACAAGCGGCGCGCACAAACATGGGGTTTTCCATGATGCCAACGAAGCCGTTGTCGCTGCTCATGAGGCATTTGAAGAATTGCGTGAGCGATCCATGGAAGATCGCAAAAAGATCATTGACCATATTCGGCGGATATCAATCGACCAGTCTGTTGAACTAGGAACGATGGAGATGGAGGAGACGAAAATTGGTCGACTGGAGCATAAAATTGACAAGCTCAAGACCTTGGGGCAGCGATCACCTGGCGTCGAGTTTCTAAAGAGTGAAGTCTTTACGGGCGACCAAGGAATTGCTGTTATCGAACATGCCCCATTTGGAGTCGTTGGGGCAATAACTCCTGTAACACATTCGCTTCCAACGATCACCGGAAATGCTGTTAGCATGATCGCGGCAGGGAACACACTTGTTGTGAATCCGCATCCCAGTGGCAAAAAGGTCGCCGCCGAGGGTGTACGAAGGTTTAATAAGGCGATTTACGAAGACCTGGGAATCGATAACCTAATATGCGTAATTGCGGAACCCACGCTGGAGACCGCCGACGCTATATTCTCCCATCGTGATGTGGCAATTATTTGTGTAACAGGTGGTCCCGCGGTTGCGCGAGCCGCCCTAAATAGTGGCAAGCGAGCGGTAGTCGCCGGTCCAGGTAATCCACCTGTGGTCGTTGATGAAACAGCCGATTTGAAGAATGCCGCTGAATCGATCATTACTGGAGGAGCGTACGATAACAATTTGTTATGCATTGCCGAAAAAGAAGTCTTTGTGGTGAGTTCGGTGTTCGATGAACTTATGCGACAAATGGAAATTGCTGGCGCCCATCAATTGAACTCGCAACAAATCGCAGATCTGACTTCCAAGGCAGTTATACAGGTTGGAGATGACAACCATGATGCACCGGCAAAGGAATATCTGGGTCAGGATGCGTCCGTGTTGGCTGCGGCCGCTGGTGTATCTGTTTCGGCAGACACTACCTTATTATTCGGCGAAACTGAACATACGCATCCATTCGTGACAATTGAACAAATGATGCCATTCATTCCTTTTGTCCGTGTTCGTGACGTTGAAGAAGGTATTCAGTTAGCAAAAAAATACGAACATGGTTTTCGGCACACAGCAATTATGCACTCCACGAATGTCAAGAATATGACACGAATGGGGCGAGTATTAGACACAACGTTGTTTGTTAAGAATGGACCTTGTATGGGTGGTTTGGGACTAGGAGGCGAGGGTTATCCGTCGTTTTCAATTGCGGGTCCCACCGGTGAAGGAGTCACGACACCGCTTACGTTTACGCGTGAGCGTCGTACGACCTTGATCGGCGACCTCTGTATGTTGGGTAAATAGAAGTACTTAGTAGAAAGATTAACAATGCAAGTAGCACGTGTAGTTGGGACAGCAATTTCTGAAGTAAAACATGCTTCGCTTAACGGTTTGAAATTGTTGCTTATCCAAATGTACCTTACAGACGGGAAAACCACCGACGGTTTTCCACTGATCGCGATGGATTTGTTTGGAGCACGAGTTGGAGATGATGTCATTGTGTCAAGCGATAGTGAGCTAACAAGAGATTTACGTCCCGAGGGCACAACGCCTTTGCGATGGTGCGTTATGGGAATTCAGGATTGAGTATGAAACCGTTGGAAATACAGAATGTGATTGAGGAAGTGACAAGGCGTGTGATCGCGCTTAGTGATTCTACATCCAGTATTACAGTTGACGATGAAACAGAGTCAGAGCGCACTGAGATCACGGTGCTTGGTGACAAGGTGATCAGTACCCAACAACTAAATGAATTACCAGACGGCCTTACTGTAATTCAAGTCGACAGCAAGTCGTTGATTACCCCGGCAGCCGCGGACTGGTTAAGCGAACAGAATATAGACGTACGACGTGTGGACATGACAGCGATAGGACAATCCCCAAACGCAATTAACGGGCAGAGTAAATGGATTTGTATTTCTATGGGCTCTGCTACGGCTGGGCTGGAATCGTTCGATTGCATCGTAAAGGCCGCGAGTAGATGTGGCGAAGCGATTGAAAACGGCGCCCGAGTTGTCCTGGTAACAGATTCAACGTCCGTGGCTCTGATTGCACTCAATCGAAACCAAAATTCGAGAGCGATCGAGGTTCGGGACATGAACGAGTTACGAAAAGATGCAAACACTACATGCGCGAACATATTCGTGGTGTGTAAAAACTCCCAATCCGCCAGATTAATAAAGCAAATCAAATTAGTGCCACTACATACTGGTTCCCCGCCTGAGTGGCTGTAATTAACAGTTAGAAAGACATTCGTTATGCGTATAGCAAAAATAGTTGGAGACGTGACGTTAAGTCGCTGTCTGCCGGAATATGTGGGAGCGTCACTGCGGGTAGCAGTTGCGTTAACTCTGGATGAATTGCCGCGTAATGGAGCACAGGCCGAAACTGATAACGGTGAGATATTGGTGTTGTGGGACGAATTCGCGTCGGGCCACGGATCCTTGATCGCACTGAGTGAAGGCGCCGAAGCGGCTCGTCCGTTCCGCCCTGTAAATAGACCTGTCGACGCCTACAACGCGGCGATATTAGAAAACATTATCGTTAAATAGTATTTTATTAGGACCTAGGAAAGAAACGTAATATGAATAACGTATTTAAGATTAAACAAGATATTTGTGAAATTGGACGACGCATCTATCAAAAAGAATTCGCGGCGGCTAATGATGGGAACATCTCCGTCCGTATTGGTGATAATGAAGTACTCTGCACGCCGACGATGCAATCGAAGGGATTTTTGACGCCCGATGATATTTGCACGATCGATATGACTGGTAAACAAACGGCGGGTCGTAAAAAGCGATCCAGTGAAGCGTTGTTGCACCTTGAAATCTATAAGGCACGGGCAGACATTAAGAGTGTTGTGCACTGTCATCCGCCACATGCAACCGCGTTTGCAATTGCCCATGAGCCGATTCCACAATGCGTTCTGCCAGAAGTAGAGATATTCCTAGGTGACGTACCCATCACTCGTTACGAAACACCCGGCGGGAAAGAATTTGCCGAAACGATCTTACCATTTGTCGATAAGTCAAATGTAATCATTCTTGCGAATCATGGAACTGTTTCATTCGGTGAAGATGTTGAAAAAGCCTACTGGTGGACTGAAATTCTAGATGCGTATTGTCGAATGCTGATGCTCGCTCGGGGTCTAGGAAATATTAGTTATTTCAGCGAAGAGAAGCAGCGAGAATTGTTAGCGTTAAAGGACGAATGGGGCTATTCTGACCCGCGGAATACCAAGGAATTCGAAGATTGCGATATTTGTGCAAACGACGTCTTTCGCGACAGTTGGAGTGAGTCGGGCGTACAGCGACGGTCATTCTCTCCGCCTCCAGCAATGGGCGGTGGTGCAAATGCAGACGCAAACGCAATGGACCAGGATGATTTGGTTCGAGAAATTACGGAACGTGTGATGGCAGCTTTATCGCAAAGCGGAAATGTAGCCTAAACAATAACTTAAATTAGAAACAGCAATCATATAGATGGAGTAGTGAGATGAAAGTTAGTATTATTGGTGCAGGTGGGCTTGTTGGCTCGAGTGCTGCGTTTGCATTGCAGTGTGGTGGAGTTGTCCGAGAAATGGCGTTGTTGGACGTCAATCTAGAGGCAGCAGAGGGTCAAGCGTTGGATATCATGCACGGTGGACCGAGCACCGCAGATCAGATTATCGTAGCTGGTGGTTACGAACATGTTGTTGACAGCGATGTGATTTGTATCACGGCGGGTTTGCGGCGACAGCCGGATGAAAGTCGCCTCGATTTAATAAATCGAAACACCGACCTATTCGTTGGTATCTTGGATGAAATCAACACGGTCGGCACAAAGCCCGGAGCGATAGTGTTCGTGGTTTCAAATCCCGTCGATATTTTGACCTATGTCGCAGCACAACGATTAGGCTTGCCCTTGAGTCAGGTCATTGGACTCGGCACACAACTCGATACTATCCGGTTCCGCAGTCTTATCGCTGCCGAACTTGGAATCGCGCCTACTCAAACGTCCGCATTGATCCTCGGAGAACATGGCGAAAGCATGGTTCCGATTTGGTCTAGTGCAACCTTTGCTGGAGTCGCACTCGATCGACACCCCAATTGGACTCCTGCCCTTGCAAGCGAATTGTTCACCCGCACCCGCGGTAGTGGATCGGAAGTGATCCGCAAAAAGGGAGGTGCTGGTTTTGCCGTAGGCATTGCTATCCGTGATGTGATTGAATCGATCGCATTAGATTCGCAAAAAGTACTACCCGTTTCCAGTGTCCAAGAAGGTTGCTACGGCATTCAGGATGTTGCCCTATCGGTGCCGACCGTGATTGGTCGCGCTGGAGTGGTCGATCGTCATGAAATTGAACTCTGGCCCAAGGAAATTCAGGGATTGCGTGCCAGTGGGAATGCCTTGCGGCAAACGATCGCGACCGTGATGCAACGCATCGGAAGTTAGCTTTCGCTTTTTACCCTGTAACTCTATTTGGCCGGCGGTTTTTCGCTAAGTGATTCTTTGCGAAACGTGGGCGGCGATTTGGTGGTGGCCAAAAAGGTGATGAAATTACGCGCCAGCTGACCGACTTGTTCAAGTCCCTCGACATCGATCGTTTCGGAATCGTCACCTGGTTTGTGATATTCAGGGTGCAGTCCGGTGTGGAACATGAAACCGGGTATCCCTTTATTTATAAAGGGCCAATGATCGCTGTTGGCTGGCATATTAAAGACGTAATCAATATCGATACCAAGTTTAGCGTTAGCGGCATTTAATGGTTCCTTAATTCCGTTACCACTGCGGTGACCCTGAACTTCGAGTGTCTCACCTTCGAGTCGTCCGATCATATCAATATTTACTTTGAAGACGATTTTGGACAGTTCGACGGTCGGCTGTTCAACCCAATATTTTGACCCGATAAGTCCTTGCTCCTCGCTGTCCCAAAAACAGAACATCAGAGAACGCTCCGGTCGATTTCGTGGTTTGCTGAAGTATCTCGCTAATTCCAGAACGGTAGCTGTGCCACTTGCATTGTCATCGGCGCCATTATGTACAGGCCCTCGATTCTTACCTTGCCCATAGCCGACGTGGTCATAGTGAGCACCGATCGCTACAATTTCCTCATTGAGTTTTGGATGCTTGCCCGGCAATATTGCGAGGATATTACGGCAGTTTTCATATTTTTTGTTGAACGGTTGAAAGTAGCTCTCTTCACCGGCAGGCGTCAAGCCAAATTCTGCGAGGTGTTTTACGATATATCCAGCAGCGGCGTGCCCACCCGTTGAGCCAGCGCGTCGACCTTCAAAGGAATCGTCGGCGAGAACTTCGATATGCTTGAACGCATCTAAACGGTGATTGCGTTGTGCGGTTGCTGTTAGGGGCAACAGGATTACAAAAAGTAAAAGCGACGTTAGGACGGCACGATTCATGGGATCAGACTCTAGATTTGCATTTGATGGTTTAAAATAGTGAGTGTAGCAGGAACAGATGTATTGTAAATCCATAGTTGAAAATTGATTGCGAGTGGATTGGATATAGAATTCAGACCATCACTCGTTTGGTCGACTTGCCGAGAAGCCGTTATTAAATTATTATTGAAGCTCACGGAGAGATGGCTGAGTGGTCGAAAGCGCCAGATTGCTAATT
>TARA_B110000263_G_scaffold250051_1_pt1 | contig 9919 bp, 10 predicted proteins | sample TARA_B110000263 | Tara Oceans TARA_B110000263 (sample SAMEA4397730) | marine metagenome | biome: Polar Biome; feature: [MES] marine water layer (ENVO:01000295) within the mesopelagic zone...; material: water (ENVO:00002006), including particulate matter (ENVO:01000060) such as......
CTTTTCTATTTTTTTAAAATTTAAAGGTGGAAATGGCACTGCTACAGGTGCAGGCGCAGTACTTGCGCTCATGCCAGTTGCTTCAAGCATTGCGTGTCTTACAGGCTTATTTGTAGGAATCCTAGTAAAATCTAGAAGACTGGGCGGCAATACAGCTATAATATTAATCCCAATACTAGGATTTTATTTAAATGTATCAAATATCTTAGTTATAGGAAGTATTCTAATCTTACTTAGCATTGTATTAAAAGTAATATTTTTTGAAGGTTTTTCTCTCTATCATCAAAAGAACAAAAAAGTGAAAAAAAAGCAGTAAAAAGCATGTTCTCCTCTATATATGAGTCTCCGACTGAAATATTGATAAAAAAAGAAATTAACTCTAATAATGGCAAGCTGTCTTTTGCACAATACATGGATATTTGTTTAACTAATTCTAATTCAGGATATTATTCTACAAAAGATCTTGCATGGAATCGATTTGGAGATTATCAAACTTCACCAGAAGTTCATTACTTATTTGGATATCTTTGGGCTCAACAAATATATGAATGTTTAATCAATATAGATAAAACAAAAACTATTGATTTGATAGAGATTGGAGGAGGCTCAGGTGTCTTCATGGCAAACATAGCAAATTGGTTAAAAAATAAAGATGAGCATATATTTAATAATATAACAATTACACTAATAGATGTAAGCAAAAAAAGGTTGTCTAACCAAAAACAACTCCTAGAGTCATTTAATATAAATGCTTCTTATATGACTCTAGACGATTTTATAAATTCTACAAAAAAAATTAATGGTGTGATAATAACTAATGAATTCTTTGATTGCTTGCCAGTCAATTTAATAAAACAAAAAAATAATACTCTATATGAAATATACGTAGTAACATCTGGGAAAAATAAATTAGAATACAGTGAACAATTATTAGAAGATAAAAAAATAACAAATTTTATAGAAAAAATGAATTTAAATTTATTTAATGATTGCATTGTTGAAATACCAATTAATACTTTTAATAAAATTCAAAAAATTGCTGAAAAAATTAATTCTGGTTACTTTATTAATATTGACTATGGTGATGTAGCGTCAAATCTTATTCAACCTTGGAGAAAACAAGGGACATACAAGGCAATTACTAGGCACATGATTGAGGACCCACTTGTAAGGCCAGGAGAAATAGACATTACAGCGGATGTCAATTTCTCTTTATTGCAAAAAGCACTAGAGGAAAAAAACATGATTGTTAATCCAATAATTACTCAATGGGAAGCATTGAGTAATTTAGGAATTTTTGAAATTTATAAAAATAGTAAAGATATCAATGTATTTAATAGCGCAGAATATTTGAATATTAAAAAAGCAATAGAGACCCTCACCGAACCAGAAAAATTAGGTAAGATTAAAGTACAAATTGCCTCAAGAAGTTGTCCAATTAACAATTTAAGTTACTTAAGAAAATTAATATAAATAATGAATAGTAAATTGCTAACCATTAAGGGAGAAAAAAGCCTCGATGAACTAATTAACGGTAAAAAATTAATTTTAATATATTTTAAAGAACACCATACTCCTCTATGCACCATTCAGGTCTCAGCTTTCAAAAAAGAAGCTCCACTATTAAATGCATTGAATATCAATACAATTATTGCATCCACGGATTCTATAAAAGATATAGCAAATTTTCAAAATGATCTTGGCGCATTTCCATTTCAAATTGCTAGTGACTTTAATGGCAGCCTAGCTAAAGAATTGAATATTTATGATATAAATGAAAAAAAATCTAATAGAGCAATTTTTATCTTTAATCAAAAATGTGAAATTATATTTAAAAATACATTTTATCAACCGGCTAATTTTGACCAATTTTTAGAAATTTTCACATTTTTAGAAAATATTTAGTGATAAATTATAACAATGGAACCCAAAAACAAATATAGTCAAACATTTCTTAAGCATTTCAAAAATCCTAAAAATTCAGGTCGATTAAATGATGCGTCGACAACTGGATATTCTGCAAACCCAATATGCGGAGATACATTAGAACTTTTTTTAAAAATTAATAAAAAAAAAATAATAGAAAAAGCAACATTTTTATCGAATGGTTGCCCAGCTACCATTGCAGTGGCTTCTATTACAACCGAAATGATTATAGGCAAAACAATAGCATCTGTTTTATTAATAACAAAACATGATATTGCTAAAGCAATTGGAGGACTACCTAAGTCAAAAAATCATAGTTCAGTTATTGCAGAAGATGCTATTAAAACAGCCATAAACTCTTGGAATACATAATGGAAACAATTGGCTTAATATTATCTGCTGGACAATCTTCAAGAATGCAAGAACATAAGGCATTATTGCCTTGGTTTGAATGCACATTAATTGAATGGGAAATTGTTCAAATGAAAAAAGCAGGAATACAACATATTTTTGTCGTTTTAGGATATGAATCAGAAAAAATATTCCCAATAATAAAAAATTATAATATCCATACTATTATTAATAAAACTTGGTGGAAAGGAAGAACAAATTCAATAGTAACTGGATTAACAAACATAAAATCAACATTGATAAATGAAACAAACTATAATTTATTAATACAAAATGTTGATCAACCTATTAAATCCAATGACTTAAAAATACTTATTGAAGCTTCACGAAATTCAATATTTGATATTATACAGCCAACTTACAATAAGGAATTATGTCACCCTTTAATAATTAATAAGGATCATTTTAATAATTTACTCAACATTGAAAAAAATAAGACAACCCTCAGGGATTTTACAAAAAATTATCAAATAAAAAAAATAAAAATAAATGCTCAGTATTTACAATATAATCTCAATACACCAGATGAATATAAAAAAGCTTTAGAAAATTTTAAATAAATATAAAAATATTATTAAATATTTTTAATAGCAGAAGATAAAAATGTGCTAAAATTTCTTCGTAACAGTTTGGAAATTAAATGATTTATGGTACAGGTATTTTACGATCAATGCTCGTCACTTTAAAACACGCGTTTAGAAAACCAATCACTGTCCAGTACCCAGAACAACATAGAAATGTCTCTAAAAGAGCCAGAACAAATTTACTTTGGTTTGAAGAAAGATGCACTGGTTGCTCTACTTGTGCACAAGCTTGTCCTGATGGATGTATTTTAATAGAAACATCACCTAGAGAAGATGGAACATTAAATATAGATAGATACGAAATAGACTTTAGAATTTGCATGTATTGTGGTTTATGTACTGAAGCTTGCCCTTATCAAGCCATTCAATCTGGAGGCAGATACGATGACGCTGTCTTCAACTTTGAAGATATGTATAGAAATAGAGACTCTCTTTCTAAAGAATCAAGGCAATATCTTGAAGAAAATGATGGATATTATCCAAATGGACAGAATCAAGATTCAATTAAACCATTGCATACTTCAATACCAACAGCAAGATCAAAGACGAAGCCAGCTGGACAAGATGGCCCTATTGGACCACACCATTTACCAATTAGAAAAAATTAATATCTGGAGTTATAGAAATTGACTAATATAATAATTAATGGCAATCAAGTTAATGCAGAGGCAGGCAGGCCACTGGTAGAAATTTTAAAAGAAAATGGCTTTCCTATAACTAACCTTTGCTACATCGATGGACTGGATCCTTATGCTGGTTGCAGAACATGCGTAGTAGAAATTGAAGGTGCTAAACCTACGTCTATACAATTATCCTGTACTACAAATATTACTGAAGGCATGGTTGTAAATACTGAATCAAATAAAACAAAAGAAATTAGACAATCAGTAATGTCATTCATTACAACAAATCATCCTGACAGATGTTTAACTTGTCATAGAAGAGTCCATTGTCAACCTGGTGAAATATGCCTAAGAGATGATGTTGTAACGCACCGATGCCTCACATGTGCAAAAAACTATCGATGTGAATTACAAACTGCTACAGAATTAATTGATCAAGGTGAATGGAAAGAACCATGGATTAATGAAGAAAGGACATACTATGAAACAACTCCACCAAAGCCAGATAGGACTAATCCATTTTTAGAATTCGATCCTCAAATGTGCATTTTGTGCACGAGATGCGTTAGGGCTTGTGCTGATATTCGACATACTGGGGCAATATCCTTAGCAGGTAAGGGTTTTGAAACAAAAATTGCATTTGGTGCAGGAGGCCAAGTGCATGAGTCTAATTGTGATTTTTGCGGTGCATGCATAGATGTATGCCCTACGGCAACACTAATGGAAAAGCCGAACAAATGGAATGGCTTGGCAACAGATTGGACTAATTCAGTATGCAATGGTTGTTCAATGAATTGCACCATTTCTTATGGTATATCAAATAATGGCGAACCAGTTATCGTAAGACCGGTATCAATCAATAAAACTAGTCGAGATCAGATTTGTGTAAGAGGAAGATTTGGTTATTCAGAGATTAATATTCAGGATAGAAATTTTAAACCTTATGAACGCATTGGTGACAAACTTGTTTCAAAGGACTTAAATACTGCAGTAGATTCAGTTGCAAAAAAATTAAAAAATGCCATTAAAAAATATGGTCCTCAATCAATCGGAATAATTGCATCTCCTTTTTCAACAAATGAAGATGCGGCATTTTTAAATTTTTTTGCAACTGATATCGTCAAAACAAATAATTTAGATTACATTGATGGAGAAAATTATAGAGCCATAATAGACACTTGGGAGGGAATTTCTAAACATAAGAAACTCCCTGCAGATTCAATTAACTTAGATAAATCAAAATTAATTATTGCAATAGCCCCAGATCTAGAAGAGTCACATCAAATAACATCATTACGGATCAAAGATGCAGTGACTAATAACAATGCTACATTAATTCTCATTTCGCCTAAATGGGGTGAGCTAAAACCATTTGCTAAATCATGGATACAAATTAAACCTGGAGATGAAGCAATTTTATTAGAAGAATTAACTCAGTGTCTTTTAAAAGACACTGATACATTCATTAGCAAACTTGAATATATAGAAAAAACATCCTTGCAAGATGTTTTTTCTATATTAAAAAAATTTAAACAAGATCGAAATCAGCAAAATGAATCTACAGACCTTGCAATTGTTTTTGCACCACCAAATTATTATGTTTCAAATACAAAAAATATTTTAATTAATCAAGCTGAACAAATTGGAAATCTAGCTACTGCCCTTATTAATGAACAAGCAAGTAACTCGATTTTATATCTTCCAAATGAAGCCAATGTCGTTGGTTTGGACGATATGAATATTAGGCCCATTGATGATGGTTTAAATTTCAATGAGATGATCGATGGTATCGGAACAGGAAAAATAAAATGCTTAATCATACATAATGACAATCCTTTAATAAGGGCGTCTAATAAAACAAAAGTCAAAAAAGCACTCCAGCAAATAGAAACATTGATAATCATTGATTCAACTATCAATTCTGCTAGCAAAATAGCTCACTTTCTATTACCTGATTCACCTTTTTATATGAAAGAAGGCACCACCACTAATACAAGCAGTTATATTTTCAAACATAACTTTAATCAGTCTAATTTATTTAAAAATGAAAATATAAATATTAATATGAAAAATATAATGATAAAAATTGCTCAAAAAATTATAGAAAAAAATAAAGACTTATCTTATTCAAGTGAGCAACAAATAAAAAAATTAAATAAAAATTATTCTAAATATCCAAATTTTATTTCAGGTAATTATAGAGCAATCAATAAAGAAAATACATCCTATCGCTTGTCTTCAATATCTAAGAAAAAAATGCTTAGCTATAATGCAAGTAATGAAACTAGCTTGCTTGTTGCAAAAACTCTCTTTACTTCCAGAGAACTAACATCAATAGGTTCATTGCAATCTGATGCTTTAAATAGAGAAAGCAAGGGAATGATGAATTCAATAGATGCAAGTAATTTAGGCGTCAATGATAATGAAAAAATTATTATTTCTACAAAAGAAAATAAGATGGAATTAATAGTAAATGTTTCTGATCAAATAATTAAAGGAACAATTTTTGTACCTCAATACCTTAATGAAGGAGAAATCCTATCATTCTTAAATCAAAACAAAAATGAAATTAACATAATAAAGAGTAAAAATTAAATTTATTTCTTTAAGAATAAGGAACCAGTACTGAGCAACTTAAGATTATTCCCTCTTTCGACAATTCTTTTTCCAAATATGACTTTACCATTGCAGGTATTCGAAGATAGGTATAAAAGTCTAATTAATGATTGCTTGCAAACAGAACAACCATTTGGCGTTATCTTTATAAAATCAGGCAATGAAGTCGGTGATAAAATTCCTCAAATACATAAAATTGGTACTGTAGCTAAAATTAAAAAAATGATTACAGATCAAAATTCCCTCATTCTGTTAGAAACAATTGGAGTACAAAGATTTGAAATTCTTGAAATCATAAATAATGATCCTTATTTAACTGCTGAAGTTAAATTATTGGAATCTATAGATAATAACACTGACATTCTATTCGAAGAAATGAAAAATGAATTAGATGAATTTCTAACATTTAGTGAAATAGCTAATGGAGGCTTTACTAAATCACATAATCTTCCAAAAAATCCAGGTGATCTAGCTGATAAAATCGCTGCTAGAAGCATAACCTTTTGGAACAAAACAAACTTACAAAAAATATTAGAGCTTTTAGATACAACCAATCGCTTAAAAGAAACAAAGCCAATTATGAAATCATTATTGCAATTTGCTAAACAAGAAGCTAATGAAAAGATTAAAAGAATGAAATCAAGATCTATATATTTAAACTAAGATTAGTCTAATTCGTATCCAGATTCAGTCCAAGCATCATGTCCGCCTTCAACATTGTATAAATCATTAGTGAGACCTGCTGCAATGGCAAATTCTAAAGCAACCGCTGACCTTTGTCCTGATTTACAAATAAACAGAACTGGTTTATTAGTCTCTATTTCAGATAATCTATTAAAAGTTTCCATATGAGGAATATTGATTGAATCAGGAACATGTCCCTCTGTATGCTCGTCAGCTTCTCGACTGTCAATGATTTGAACATCACCTTTTTCAATCATTTTTTTTGCTTCATGCACATCTATTTTTTTAAATGAACTGTCTTGACTAGAATTCATAATATTTCCTTCTTAATACCATAATTTGTTGAAATTCTAGGATATTTAAATCAGAATTAAAAGTAAAGGTAAATAATAAATATTTTATATTTAAAGAACAAAGGACTACTAATGAAAAAAATTTTTATTACTAGAATGCTTCCAGAAAAAAGCTTAATTGATGATTTAGAAAAATACTTTGATGTAGATGTTTGGGGAAAAGATTATCCACCATCCTATGAAGAATTAATAATAAGAAGTAAAAATTGTTGGGGATTATTAACAATGTTAACCGAAAAAATTGATAAAAATTTCATCAATAAAACACAATCATTAAAAATAATTGCCAATATGGCAGTGGGCTATGACAATATTGATATTGCTTTTGCAAAAAAAAATAATATTGTCGTTACAAATACTCCTGATGTTCTTACTAATTCCACAGCTGAATTAACCATTGCATTAATTTTTTTAATGTCTAAAAGATTATCTGAAGCAAATCTTGCTATTCATAAAAAAGAGTGGAAAGAATGGAATCCAACATGGATGCTTGGTAAAGACATAAATGGATCGACTTTAGGCATTATTGGTCCAGGAAAAATTGGCTTTGCTGTAGCTAGCTTAGCAAAAAAATTGAATATGCAAGTAAGTTATTCTGGAAAAAAAGAAAAAAAGAGATTCCCTGGAAATTTTTTAAATTTAAATGAGTTATTAACTACATCAGATTATATAAGCGTGCACTTACCATTAAATAATGAAACAAAATATTTTTTAAACTATCAACATTTTAAAAAAATGAAATCTGATGCAATTCTGATTAATACTTCACGAGGCAAAATAATAAATCAATTAGATTTAGAGAAAGCAATTATTAATAAAACTATTGGAGGCGCTGCATTAGATGTAACGGATCCTGAACCATTGCCTTATTCATCAAAATTATTAATGATGCCTAATGTTTTTATTTCACCCCACCTTGGAAGTGCAACTAAAAAAACTAGGTACAAAATGGCCAAACTCGCAGTATCAAATCTTATATCATTTAGTACAAAAGGGCGTGCTCCAAATAAAATAAATTAAAGACACACGGACTCAATTCAAATAAAATTATAGCTACATATTTTTTGCATGAATTAGGAATAATAAAGCTAAGGATTGTTAAATTTTGGCAATGCAGTTAAAAAATTATAATAAAGTTCCAAGATGCTTTCGTCCAGGCCTAGGATCATAATTAGATTTAAAAATTTCTAATCTGTCACGCTTAATCAAATATTTTCCAGCAAACATAGTTGCCGGAATTCGCTCTTGCTTAATAAGTCTACGAAGACTTTGAGGATGAATGCCAATTTCTCTAGATGCTTGTACTAAATCCAAGTAATCATCAAAAGCTTGTTCAGCCATAAGTTAATCCCATAACTAATATAAATAACAATAATTCAAGGATATATGCAAAATGTATTTAATGGAAGCTTAGTAAACATAAAAGTAGCACCAAGTAATTCAATTAAATATTGGCATCTAATTTATGACTAGCAACTAAACTCATTGCTCGTGCTGCATCATTAAAGCTATTAAAAACAGGAAATGCTTGATCTGTAGCAAATTGTGATGTCTCTGCAGAGACATTTTCTCTAGAATTATCATCACGATCAGTCATGGTCAAAGTACTGGTTAATGTATGAATTACTAATATTACTGGCATTTTGTGTTTGTTTCTAAATGAATTTAAGAGTTTCAAAAAACTTTTAAATTCATTTACATTATCTGTATAAATTCTCGTATTAATATCAATAACTAAGCCGCCTTTAATATTATTATCTTTTCCTATAATATCTAGTATTCTCTTAAAATTATCCATCTCTTTATTTATAGTAGCTCCAGCATCAAAAGGGTTTCTGTACGAACCACCTATCACATTATAAAATTTTTCAAGTTGCTTATATGAACGATTGCTTAGCTGAGGGATTATAAAACCATGATCTTCAAAAGCATCGGTAATCGCTACAGACTGCCCTCCTGTCATAGTAATTAAAGCTAAATTATTACTCACTCTATATTTTTGATTATTAAATAAAATAGCAACATTAATTAATTCATCTAATGAGTTAACACTAATGCCGCCAGCATCTTTTATTAATTGATCCCAAATAACAGCATTTGAAGCCATTGAGGCAGTATGAGATGCTACTGCTCTAGCGCCTGCCTTACTTCTACCACCCTTCCATATTATAATTGGCTTTTTGGAACTATTAATTAGTTTTAAAAACCTTCTACCATCTTTAACTCCTTCCAAATAAAAGGCAATCATGTCAGTAGACTTATCGTTAATAAGGTATTCTAATAAATCACATTCATTGACTAGTAATGCATTGCCAAATGAAATCGATCGGGCAACATTAATGCCTTTTCTTTGAGCGCCAACTGTTACATTTACGCCATGAGTGCCACTTTGAGATAAAAGTGAGAGATTTAAACCTTTTAATGTATTATGTTCAGAAGAAAAATTTTGTGCTTGATGAAATCTCAAAGATAATTTTTTGTTATAAATGCCCATGCAATTTGGTCCAATTACCGGAGTATCATTATCTTTCAAAATTTTCATTAAATCATCTTGCAATTTATTTCCTATTTCTTCACCAGTTTCTTCAAAACCTGCAGTAAAAAAATGTATACCATTTACTTTTCTTTGAATTGCTTGACTGGCAATCAATGGAGCGATTTGTCTTGGAACAGCTACAATTAATAAATCTATATGTCCAGGAACTTCTTCTAATGATCTATA
>TARA_B110000263_G_scaffold458_1_pt1 | contig 9911 bp, 6 predicted proteins | sample TARA_B110000263 | Tara Oceans TARA_B110000263 (sample SAMEA4397730) | marine metagenome | biome: Polar Biome; feature: [MES] marine water layer (ENVO:01000295) within the mesopelagic zone...; material: water (ENVO:00002006), including particulate matter (ENVO:01000060) such as......
TTGATATTCTAGCAAGGGCAGGAGGCCAGGTTAAACTAGCTTTAGATACCACTATAGCATTGGATGGTGAAAATTATGTTTTTTGGGGAGGAAGAGAGGGTTATATGTCTTTACTAAATACAGATATGAAACGAGAGTTAGATCATATGGCTGAATTTTTAAAAATCTCTAGAGATTATGCACGAAATAAAGGGTTCAAAGGAACTTTTTTCATTGAGCCTAAGCCGATGGAGCCTACGAAACATCAATATGATTTTGATACGGCAACTGCAATAGGCTTTCTAAAAGAATATAATTTAGATAAAGATTTTAAAATTAATATAGAAGTTAATCATGCTACACTAGCAAATCACACCTTTCAACATGAACTTACAGTTGCTGCTAAGTCAGCAATGCTAGGCAGCATAGATGCGAATAGAGGGGATTATCAAAATGGTTGGGATACTGATCAGTTTCCAATCAATATTCAAGAAACTACGGAGGCAATGTTAGTCTTATTAAAATCAGGTGGTCTTCTAGGTGGTGGAGTTAATTTTGATGCTAAATTGAGAAGAAATTCAACAGATCAGGAGGATTTGTTTATTGCTCATATAGGAGGGGCTGATACTTTTGCAAGAGCTTTGTTGATTGCTAATGAATTGCTTACAGATTCACCTTATAAAAATTTTATTTCAAAGAGATATGAATCCTTTGATAGAGGCTTTGGTAGAGATTTTGAAAAAGGAAAGCTTAAACTGCAAGATCTTTATGAAATAGCTCAAAAAAATGGAAAATTAAAATTGAAAAGTGGAAAGCAAGAATTTTTAGAAAATTTACTATTTAATTACATTAAATAAATATGTAATTCAATTTATTTATTTAAATTCAACAAATAACGCTTATTAGATAGAACATATGGACACTTATGCATCGATATTATTATGGGTAATACCTGGATTTATGGTTTTAATGTCTATTGAAATTTTATATGGCCATTTAATTAATAAGCAAACTTATTCATTTATGGATACGCTTTCTAGTTTAAGCTCCGGAATGACTAATATCTTAAAAGATTCTTTAGGTTTGGTTCTAATAATTGTTTCTTACCCATACATTCTAGATGCATTAGCAATATTTGATTTACAATCTAGTTTAACTCTATATATAGTTGCATTTGTTTGTGTAGATTTTGCTAGCTATTGGAATCATAGACTGAATCATAAGGTTAACATTTTTTGGAATAGGCATGTGATTCATCATAGTAGTGAGGAATTTAATTTAGCATGTGCTTTAAGACAGAGTATCTCAGCTTGGATAGGTTTTGGCGCTTTGTTTTTAATTCCTGCAGCCATATTTGGAGTTCCTCACGATGTTATTAAAATATTAGCTCCTTTACATTTATTTGGTCAATTTTGGTATCATACTCAACACATTGGTAAACTTGGTTTATTAGAATATATTATAGTAACTCCTTCTCAGCATAGGGTTCATCACGCTATTAATCCTATATATATTGACAAAAATTTATCAGCTATTTTTTGTATTTGGGATCGTATTTTTGGAACTTTTCAAGGGGAATTAAAGGAGGAGCCACCAGTTTATGGTGTTTTGAAGCCTGTAAACACATGGAACCCTTTATTAATAAACTTTCAACATGCTTTTAATATTATCCAAGATGCATATAATACTAATAGTTTTAAAGACAAATTAAGGGTGTGGTTTATGCCAACAGGTTGGAGACCAATTGACGTAATAGATAAGTTCCCAAGACCTATTATAACAGACCCTAAAAATAGAAATAAATACAGCCCTAAATATTCTATTTTTCTAAAAGGAACTGCTATTTATCATTTTATCTCTATAAACCTTTTACTTACTTTCTTTTTATATAATTTCTCAGACTTAAGTATTGACTTTAAATTAATTTATGGTTTCATTGTTGTAATATCAATATTTGGTTTTACCTCTTTAATGGATTTTCACTCATGGGCTATAAAATTTGAAATATTCAGATCGATTATAGCTATAGCACTACTTTCGATAGATTCTGTTAATCAATTTTTATTACTTGATTATTCTACTCCATTTTTTTTAATGATAATGTATTTTAGTTCCTCAATTATCTTATCCTTACTGTTGCTTAAAACTAAAAGTAATTTCTATTCATATAGTTCTTAATAAAATTATGTATATGTTAAAACATATTATACCTACAATATTATTATTACTAATATTAAAAATAAATGCCCAAGCTAATTGGGTAGATTTAATAAACCCCAATGATTTAAATAACTGGGAAATTAAGCAAGGATCTGCAGAATTTTCAATTAATGATGGTGTTATTACGGCTGTATCAATCCCAAACACACCTAGCACTTATCTCGGAACTAAAGAGATGTATGATAATTTTATATTAGAATTTGAGGTTTTTGTAAGTAAAGGTCTTAATTCTGGAGTACAGTTTAGGAGTTTGATAAATGATAGAGCTTCTAATTATAATTTAGTATATGGCTATCAATTTGAATTAGATACTGACGAATATAGATCTTGGTCTGGTGGTATATATGATCAATCTAGAAAAGATTTTTTTTTATATCCTTTAACAAGAAATGATAAAGGAAGAGAAGCTTTCGTTAACGGACAATGGAATAAAATGAGAATTGAGGCTATTGGTAATAATATTAGAACTTGGATTAACGGAATACAGTGTTCTAATTTAATTGATGATTTGTCAAAAAAAGGATTCATTGCTTTGCAAGTTCATAGTATTGAAGATCAAGCTTTAGCTGGTAAGGAAATTAAGTGGAGAAATATAAAAATTTTAACTAAAAACATTAATAATCACAGACTACCAGTTCAGGATTATGCAACTGAAATAAATAATATAGATAATTACTTAAGTAACACCCAGTTGTCTAAGGGTTGGAAATTTTTATGGAATGAAAGTTTAACAAATTTATGGAGAGGAGCAAAATTAAAAGATTTTCCGTCTGATGGATGGCAAATTAAAGATGGGGTTTTAACTGTATTGTCTTCTGAAGGTAAAGAATCTAGAAATGGAGGAGATATAGTGACAATTAAAAAGTATAGTAATTTTGATTTAGAGATTGATTTTAAAATTTCAAAAGGAGCTAATAGCGGTATTAAATATTTAGTTGAAACTGATTTAAATAAAGGCATCGGTTCATCGATAGGATTAGAGTTTCAAATCCTTGATGATCAAAATCATATAGATTCAAAAAAGAAATTTAAAGTTTTAGAATTTGAAAATGAACAATGGGTTGATTTTAAGAAAGGAATTAAAAAAAACAGAACTGTTGGGTCTTTATATGATTTAATAGAAGCTGAGAATTTAAATGAAAAAAGATCAAAGAGACCCGTTAGACCTAACACATGGCATAGAGCAAGAATTTTAGTTAATGATGGTCATGTAGAACATTGGTTAGATAATATTAAATTACTTGAGTATGATCGTTATTCTCAGATATTCAAGGCTTTAGTAGAATATAGCAAGTATTCCAAATGGAAAAATTTTGGACAAGGAAAATCAGGACACATATTATTGCAGGATCATGGAGACGAGGTTTCGTTTAAAAATATAAAGATTAGAGAATTTTAATTTTAAAATATGAATAAAAGAAGAGATTTTATTAAAAAGACGTCAACAGGTTTATTGGCAGGCTCTCTGTTGTCTCCATTTCATAATACTTCTGCAAAAAGTTATTCTAAAATTATCGGAGCTAATAATAGAATTATAATTGCTTTTCAAGGTTTAGGGAGAAGATTTCCTGGTTTATTGAATTCATCTCTTAAGATGAAAAATATTGAAATAAAATATTTCTGTGATGTGATGGATAAACAAATAGAAAAAGCAAATAAGAGATATAATAATTTAAAAGGAGAAAAAGCAATTTCTGAAAAGAATATTCATCGAATTATTGAAGATAAAGACGTTAATAGTATAATCATTGCGACACCTGATCATTGGCATGCTTATGCAGCTTGTAAAGCAATGTCTGCAGGAAAACATGTTTATTTAGAAAAGCCTTGTAGTCATAATTTAAAAGAAAGTGAATTGCTAGTTAATTATCAATCCTATTACAATAAAGTGGTTCAAATGGGAAATCAACAAAGATCATCCTATGAAACTTTAGATATAATTAATTTGATCCACAATGGAATAATAGGCGATGTATATAGAGCAGAGACCTTTTATAATAATAACAGGCCAAGAGTACCTAATCAGGTTATTGAAGAAATTCCAAAAGGACTTGATTGGGATTTATTTCAAGGTCCATCAAAAAGAAAGCTTTACACTTATGATACTTGGGATTATAATTGGAGATGGTATGGATGGGATTTTGGAACTGGAGAAGCTGGGAATAATGCAACTCACGAATTAGATATTGCTCGTTGGGCTTTAAAGGTTAATTACCCTAATAAAGTAGATGTATACGCTGGAAAAAATCACTTTAAAAATGATGGTTGGACGATGTATGATACCATGGAAGCTAAATTTCATTTTCCAAATAATTTAAGAATTGATTGGAATTGTCAAAGTAGAAATTCTTATGCAAAAAAACTTGAAGGAGGAAGAGGAACCATAGTGTATGGAAGTAAAGGATCTGTTTTTATAAATAGACAAGGATATCAAATTTATGATTTAAATGGTAAAAAAATTAAAAATAGTATTTCCAGTGATAATGAATCTAGTACTTCTCTGGGGGGAGGAGGTAATATGACTACAAAGCATTTTAGAAACTTTTTTAATTCAATTAGAAATGGAGAAAAACTAACTTCACCTATAGATGATGCTGTAATAAGTCAAAGCATGGTTCATTATGCCAATTTAGCTTATAGAGCTAATAAGTCTTTTGATATTGATCCTGTTAGCGGAAATATTTTAGATAAAAAAATTAAGAAAAAGTTTTGGTCTAGAGAATATGAGCCAGGATGGGAGATTAAGCCTGTTTAATATTTTTATCATATTTTTTTGGCACTTTTAGAAGAAACTTTTCAAATTGTGTCATAACTATTAAATGTGCTTTTGCTTGAGTATACTTATAAAAAAACCAAGGAAGTTTTGGAACAAATTCATGTATTCCAGCAATCAGATATTTATTATCTAAAACTGATCTGAATTCAAGCCAGCCTAATTCAGTTCTTTTGACTAGTAATCCACCTGTAATAAAAAAAAGTTGTCTTTTTTCATCACTCCTTGATTTTATAACTTCTAACTCTAATAATAGAATTGACAAAAAACTAAATTTAATATACTTTCCATCAAAATTTGCTTTTAATAAATTAGCAAAGGTTTTTGTTAACCAAATTGGATAAATTCTAGCAACAAATTTCGTCGACCTATTACTTGGATTAGCAATTCTTTGAACACTCCTAACAGTATTCTTTTCTTTATATACTTTAACAAACTCAGGGTTTTTTGGAATTTTTTCTTTACTGTTTAATGCTTTTTCTACACTGTCTTCTACAGAAATATAATTAATATTAAAATCAATGCTATTCTCAGGGTTTAAAGTCATTTTATGTTTTAGACTTTCAATAAGGGGAGATACTAAAAATTTACTAGTACCTGTAATTAGACTTACCCATAATTTAGAAAGACCAATTGTTATAAATGATAATGAAAATATTAATCTTTTATTGTTCATTTTTTTTGCTGTAATCTTTAAAAGATCCATGTATGTAATAACTTGATTTCCTCCAATCTCTAGAGGTTTGTTAAATGTTTTTTTATTCCCAATACAGAATTTAATAATTTTTAAAGCATCCAATATGTCTATAGGTTGATTTAATGATTTTGTCCACTCAGGACAAGCCATCACTGGAAGATTTTTTACTAGTTTTTGAACTATTCTAAATGATGACCCATTGGGACCAATTATAATTCCAGCCCTAATTGATGTTAGTGGTGTTGCTCTTGAACCTAATGTTTTTTCAACTTCATACCTTGATTGCAGGTGTTTAGAGATGGTATGTTCATCTTTTGGAAGTATCCCTCCAACATAAATTATTTGTTTTAAATTACATTTTTCTGAAGCTCTGGAAAAATTATCAGCAAGTAATATATCAGTATCCTCAAAACTCCCTTGATTTAAACGAGTTGAAGGCATCATTGAATGAACTAAATATATCGCAACATCAACATCAGCAAGTGCTTCAGTTGTGCTAGAAATTGAATAAAGATCAACTTGCTTCCATTTTACAGAACCTTGATTATTGTTTACTACTTTGTTTCTACTTAAAGCAGTGATATTGAACTCGTTTTTGTATCTATCAATAAGCCATTTACCAATAAATCCTGTAGCTCCTGCAATTGCAATAGTTTGCTTCAAATTTTAATAATTAATTTCATTAAGTACAATAATTAGGTTTATAATAAAGTATATAAATGCAGGTGAAGATTTTAAAATTCCATCTCTAACTTTTAATCTTAATATAAATCCGAAAAACATCAATATACTTAACCCCGTAGAAGCTAACAAGGTTAATAATGGGTATAAGAAACCAAATATTAAACCAAAGCCGCCTAATAACTGTGAAACACCTACAGTTATTCTGAAATGAGATATTCCCCACCTTTTAAATTCACTTATCATTTTATTAGATGTAAAAGAAAGTATCCCGTAAAATAAAAATGAAAATGAAATAAATAGTTGTAAGTACTCAAAATTAGATAGTTCCATTTATTTATGTTAATTCATTATATTTAATATATGAAGAATCTTTATAATATTTTTAAAATAATTTTTATACTTTTTATTTCACATTCAGTTAGTTCTCAGCAAGATATAATTTCAAAATTAAATGAAATTGCCATTGTAGATCAAAAAGTAATGGTCCCAATGAGAGATGGCATAGGATTAGCTACGGATATTTATCGTCCTAAAAGCAACATTAAAGTTCCAATTATTTTTTCTAGAACTCCTTATAACTTTAATACATGGCGAGATGGGAAAGAGAATGAAGGAACTTATAAAAGAGCATATGAAGCTGTCAAAAGAGGCTATGCTTATGTTGTACAAAATGAAAGAGGAAGATATTTTAGTGAAGGTGAATGGGATATATTAGGCACTCCTTTGACAGATGGTTATGATGCTTTTTCTTGGATGAGTAGTCAAGCCTGGTCTAATGGTAAAATCGGAACATTAGGTTGTTCTTCTACTGCTGAGTGGCAAATGGCTGTTGCTGCTCTAGATCACCCTTCTCATGCGGCAATGGTTCCACAAGGTTATGGAGCAGGAGTGGGTAGGGTTGGAGATTATTTTGAACAAGGTAATTGGTATAGAGGAGGAGTAGAACAGTTGTTATTTGCTTCTTGGTTGTATGGCGTTGAACATGATAAATTTAAACCTAGAATTCCTATTGGAGCAACTCAAGAAGACTTAATTAGAATATCACGCTTTTATGATTTAGCACCAGAAAACCCTCCAGTAGATTGGGCAGAAGCTTTCCAACACTTGCCTTTACAGGATTTACTAAAAAATGTTAATGGTAAAAAGGAAGTTTTTGATAAAATGATTAGGCGTAAACCAAATGATCCAGATTGGTATAAAGGTGGTCTTTATCACGATGATATGGATATTGGTGTTCCTAGCTTTTGGTTTGTTTCTTGGTACGATATTGCAACAAGTCCTAATATTGCTTTATTTAATCATGTTAGGAATAATGCAAAAGATTTGAGTGTTAGGGATGATCAATACTTAGTAATTGCCCCAACTTTACATTGCGGTTATACTAGAGCTTCGGAAAACACTATAGTTGGCGAGAGAAGTGTTGGAGATGCTCGACTAAATTATGATGAGCAAATATACAATTGGTTTGATTTAATGTTAAAAGAAAAAGATAATGATTTTAAAGATAAAACTCCTAGAGTACAGTATTACACTATGGGGTCAAATAAATGGCAAAGTTCTGAAACTTGGCCACCAGAAAATAGCAAAATGACAACTTTTTATTTAAGCAGTAATGGCAATGCTAATACTTTAAATGGAGATGGAGCACTAACTTCTCTAAAAAGAAAAATAGTAAATAACAAAGATTCGTTTACATATGATCCAATGAATCCGATCAAGTCTAATGGAGGAGGAGTGTGTTGTTCAGGTAATGCAATTCAAGGAGGAGCATTTGATCAAAAAGAAATGGAGTTAAACGAAAATATTTTAGTTTATACAACTGATTCGCTAAAAGATGGGATGGAAATTTCAGGATTTATAAACTCTACTTTATATCTTTCTTCAGATGTTAGGGATACTGATATTACTATTAAAATAATTGATGTTTATCCAGATGGTAGAGCGTATAATTTAGACGAAACTATTCAAAGAGTTAGATATAGAGAGGGATATGATAAAGAAGTGTTCATGGAAAAAAATAAAGTTTATAAGGTCAATATGACGCCTATGTCTACTAGCAATTATTTTAAAAAGGGTCATAAAATAAGAATAGAAATTTCAAGTAGTAATTTTCCGAGATTTGCTAGAAACCTAAATACTGGAGGAGATAATTATAATGAAACGGAATCTATTATAGCTAACAACACAATTTATCACTCAAAAAAATATTTATCATCCATTACTTTACCAATTATTAAAAATTAAAAATGAGAAACACTTCAAGGAGATCATTTATTAAATCTGCATCTACCTTATCTTCAGGCTTAATTATTCTACCAGGTTTATACGGTTTTTCTGCAAACAATAAATTAAATATAGCAGTAATTGGAGTTGGAGGAAGAGGAAGAGCGAATTGGGGTTCAGTCCAAAATGAAAATATAGTTGCTATGTGTGATGTTGACGACAATAGAGCTGCTGAAGGTTATAAAATGTTTCCAAAAGCAAAAAAATTTAAAGATTTTAGAGTAATGTTTGATGAAATGCATAAGGAGATTGATGCTGTTATAATTAGCACTCCCGATCACACTCATTTTTCTGCTACAATGATTGCAATGGAATTAGGAAAACATGTATATGTAGAAAAGCCTCTTGCACATAATATATGGGAATTAAGAACTTTAAAAAAAGCTGCCAAATACTACGGAATTGTTTCTCAAATGGGTAATCAAGGTCATACTACTAACGGAATAAGGTTAATGAAAGAATGGTATGAAGCAGGTGTTCTAGGTGAAGTGAAAGAGGTACATGCTTGGATAGGAGCTTTTGATTTTAGGCCAGGTCATTATTGGACAAAGCCAAAAAAATTTCCACCACCAAAACATCTAATTCCTAATTATTTAGATTGGAATTTATGGCTTGGACCTGCTAAATATAGAGATTTCAACAGTGCTTATGCTCCAAAATCATGGAGAGGTTTTTACGATTTTGGAAATGGCCAGCTTGGAGATTGGGCTTGCCATACATTAGATGGACCGTTTTGGTCTTTAGATTTAGGAATGCCCAGTAAGGTCGAGGCATATGTTCCAGATCCTATGACAAAACATAATTTTGTTTCTGAGCAATCAATGGTTACTTATCATTTTGGTAAAAGAAAAACAAAGCCTCCAGTAACTCTTAAATGGTATGAAGGAGGACTGAAACCTGATTTCGATAAATTAGGACTAGATAAAACTAAACTTTCAAGAGGAGGAATGGTAATGATTGGAGATAAAAATACTTTAATAACTGGTGGGAGACCTAATGACCCTAAACTAGCTATGTCGGATAGTCAATGGAAAGAATTTTTGAAAAATGCTCCAGAAAAAACAATACCTAGAGTTAAGGAAGAAGGGCCCGTGGATGAATGGGTTCATGCTATAAAAAATGACACTTTGCCATTATCAAATTTTGATTATAGCGCAAGGCTAACTGAAATGGCATTGCTTGGGTGCTTGGCCCAAAGATTTAATGCAAATTTTAATTATAATTCAAGCAAAATGAAAATTACTAATAGACCAGATGTAGATGCTTTTATTAAAG
>TARA_B110000263_G_scaffold62452_1_pt1 | contig 9877 bp, 8 predicted proteins | sample TARA_B110000263 | Tara Oceans TARA_B110000263 (sample SAMEA4397730) | marine metagenome | biome: Polar Biome; feature: [MES] marine water layer (ENVO:01000295) within the mesopelagic zone...; material: water (ENVO:00002006), including particulate matter (ENVO:01000060) such as......
GTAAATTCGCAATATTAAAATTTATTATGTCAAAATGGTTATTTGCGTTTATAGGGTATAGCTTCTTTAAATTTCCAGGAGCTATTGTAGGATATTTTTTGGGAACTATAATAAAAAATATTAGTTCAAATAAGTTCAAAAAGTCAAAATTTAACAGTATTTCATCACAAGAATTCGAGTTAAATTTATTAGCTCTCGCATCTTTAGTAATTAAAGCAGATGGCAGAGTGACAAAGCAAGAGTTAGATTTTGTCAGAACTTATTTTGTTTCTGCTTATGGGAAAGAAAGGGCAAATATAACTTTTCAAATTTTTAATGATAACCTTAAAAATATTGGAATATCTCCATTAAAAATTTCTACTTTATTTAATTCTGGGTTAAACTATGAGAGTAGAATTCAAGTCATTCATTTTCTGTTTGGAATTGCTAAGGCTGACGGAAATGTCAGTGTTTCAGAAATTGAAAAATTATTAGAATTTTCAAATTTATTAAGACTATCATATGCAGATTTTCTTAGTATTAAAGCGATGTTTGTTAACGAAGTTGGTGGGGCTTATAAAATATTAGAAATTGAAAAATCTGTGAGTAATCAACAGGTGAAAAGAGCATATAGAGATTTAGCAAAAAAACATCATCCGGATAAGGTTCAGCATTTAGGAAGTGCATACGTGAAGGCAGCACAAGATAAATTTCAGAAAATTCAAAAAGCATATGAAAGTATTAAGCAAGAAAGAGGTTTTTGAATTAGTTTTTGTAGTTTTAAAATAGCTTTTTATCATGCAAGATTTTCTTTTTTATTGGGAATTAGGACTTTTTCACGTTTTAGACTGGAGTGCATATGACCACTTCTTATTCTTAGTAGCTTTAACACTCCCGTTTTCATTTAAAGAATTAAAAACGGTATTTTGGTTAGTTACTTTATTTACCATTGGCCATACTTTTTCATTAGTTTTATCAGCTTTTGAGATTTATAATCCCCCTGAAAAAATAATCGAGTTGTTAATCCCATTAACAATATTGATTGCAGCTTTAAGCAATATTATCAGGAATAAGAAAATTAATTCAAGTAAATTTTTAGAATTAAGTTTCTCGTTATTTTTTGGATTAATTCACGGGTTTGGTTTTGGCAATTATTTTAATCAGATCACATTTCCTGTGGATTCTAAATTTAACCCTCTATTGGGGTTTGCAATAGGGTTAGAGTTTTCACAATTAATTATTGTATTAGGAATTTTGTTTGTTAATTTGGCAATAATAAAATGGAATTCATTTTATTTGTCAAAATACAGAATTATTAGTTCAAGTGTTATTATAGGGTTTTCAATAAGTATGATTTTAAATATGTTATAAATGGAAGAGAGTAAACAAAAGAAATATGACATAGCTTATTTAAAAATGGCATTTGAGTGGGCAAAGTTATCTCATTGTAAAAGAAGACAAGTGGGCGCTTTAATTGTAAAAGATAAAATGATCATATCAGATGGCTATAATGGAACCCCTACTGGTTTTGAAAACATTTGTGAAGATGATGAAAATCATACGAAGTGGTATGTGCTTCATGCAGAAGCCAATGCTATTATGAAAGTTTCGGCTTCAACTCAATCAAGTAAAGGTGCTACATTGTATATTACTCTTTCGCCATGTAAGGAGTGTAGTAAACTTATTTTTCAATCGGGGATTAGTAGACTAGTTTATTACAAAGAATATAAAGACAGGTCTGGATTAGATTTTCTAAAAAAATCAGGAATGGACATTACTCACATTCAAAATTTTTAATTTTTAGTTTTATCTTTTTAGATAAATCAAGAATAACTAAAAGAATAATCGCGCAAGAACAGGCTAGTACACCAATTAAAGCGATTTTGCTATCGTTAGCATAAATATTTTCAAAATTCAATTTACTTATATTGAATGCTAGTAAAACACTTGCTAATATTAAAAAAATGTAATTTCTCATAATGATTAAAATAAATCTTGAATATTACTGGCAAATAATTTCACAGCAATTGCCATTAGGATTACCCCAAAAACTTTTCTAACAACTCCTATGCCAGATTTTCCTAAAACTCTTTCAATTATCCCAGAAAATTTAAGCACTAAATAAACGAATAGAATATTTACAATAATTGCTATTATGATGTTAATCACATGAAATTCTGCTCTTAATGATAATAAAGTGGTCAGTGTTCCTGCTCCAGCAATCAAAGGAAATGCAATAGGAATTATAGATGCTGTTTCAGGTGTTTCATCTTTATAAAGCGAAATCCCTAAAACCATTTCTAATGAAATAAAAAAAATAACAAAAGAACCCGCAACTGCAAAAGAGTTAACGTCAATTCCAATGATTTTTAAAATTTCTTCACCAATAAACAAAAAGGCAATCATTATTATTACTGAAACAATTGATGCTTTTTCAGACTGAATATGACCTACTTTTTTCTTAAGAGATATAATTATTGGAACGCTACCAACTATATCAATTACTGCAAAAAGAATCATCCCAACTGTTAATATTTCCTTTGCGTTAATCATTTAAGTAATTTTAAGTAAATATAATTTATAATAAAATGATTTCCTTAACATATTTATTATTTTCATTAAATGTTTAGAATTGAGAACACTCTAGTTTCCGAAGAAATAATTGAAAAATATTTTCATTGTAATATTTCTGCTTGTAAAGGGGCTTGTTGTATTGAGGGGGAAGCTGGAGCCCCATTAGAAAAACAAGAAGCAGATAAGCTAGAGAATAATTACAATAAAATATCAGAATATCTAAGTGACAATGCAAATAAAATAATTAAATCTAAAGGGTCTTATATAAAATTAGAAGACGGAAATATAGAGACTCCTTTATTAAACAATAAGGCTTGTGTTTATGTTCATTACGAATCAAACGGAACCTTATCTTGCGGGGTTGAAAAAGCTTATAAGGAAAAGAAAATTAATTTTAATAAACCGATATCCTGTCATCTTTATCCGATTAGAATAAAAGAGTATTCAGAATTCACTGCTGTAAACTATCATAATTGGAGTATTTGTTCGGATGCTTGCTCACTTGGAGCAGAATTAAAAAAACCTGTTTTCGAATTTGTTAAAGAAGCTTTGATTAGGAAGTTTGGAAGCGATTGGTATAATTCGCTAGAAAAAATTTCAAAAAAATTATTAAAAAACAAATAAGATTTAAGTTGTTTAAAAAATAAATTTCACACAATAACACTAACTTGCTTTTATCCAGAAGATTAGAAGTTTGTGTTTAATGATATAGTATTTGTTCAAGTATATTTTGTTAAGAACTAACCCGCTTTGTGAATAAGTACTCCTTTCATTTTTGGAAACATTTTAGAATCTTTGTGTAAGACAATACCAAAACAATATTTACTAATTTTATATAACTACCAATTTTCATTATGCCTGCAGTTGAACCGATTTTACAAAAAAATAAAAATAGATTCGTTATTTTCCCTATAGAACATCATGATATATGGGAATGGTATAAGAAATGTGAAGCTAGTTTTTGGACAGCTGAAGAAATTGACTTAAGTGAAGATCTTAATGATTGGAAAGAAAAATTAACTGATGATGAAAGGTATTTTATTAAGCATATTCTTGCTTTTTTTGCCGCCTCAGATGGAATTGTAAATGAGAATTTGGCTGAAAATTTTGTTAATGAAGTTCAATATTCAGAAGCTAAGTTTTTCTATGGTTTTCAGATTATGATGGAGAATATTCATTCAGAAACCTATTCTTTATTAATTGACACATACGTAAAAGATTCTAAAGAAAAAGACAATCTTTTTAACGCTATTGAAACTTTTCCGGCAATAAAAAAGAAGGCTGACTGGGCTTTAAAGTGGATTGATTCTGATTCATTTGCTGAAAGGTTAATTGCCTTTGCTGCAGTTGAAGGAATCTTTTTTTCTGGAGCGTTTTGTTCAATTTTTTGGCTTAAAAAAAGAGGATTAATGCCAGGGCTTTCATTTTCTAATGAACTAATTTCTAGAGATGAAGGAGTGCATTGTGATTTTGCTGTTCATCTTCACAATAATCATTTGGTTAATCAGGTGTCAAAGAAAAGAATAAGAGAGATTTTGGTGGATGCATTGAATATTGAAAGAGAATTTATTACTGAATCACTTCCCGCAAGTTTGATTGGGATGAATTCAAAGCTTATGATTCAATATTTAGAATTTGTCGCAGACAGACTGCTAGTCGAGTTAAATTGCGAAAAAGAGTATAACGTTGCTAATCCATTTGATTTTATGGATATGATTTCGCTTCAAGGTAAAACAAACTTTTTTGAAAAAAGAGTTTCAGAATATCAAAAAGCAGGCGTTTTAAATAATGACACTAAATCTTCAGGGTTTAGTACTGACGAGGACTTTTAATATCTAGAGAGGTTTTCTAATCTAGAACAAAAAAAAGTTTTATAATATATAAAGTTTGAGCATATGTATGTAGTAAAAAGGGACGGGCATAAAGAGCCAATAATGTTTGACAAGATAACGGCTAGAGTCAGAAAACTTTGTTATAGCTTAAATGAATTAGTAGATCCAGTTAAAGTGTCAATGAGAGTTATTGAAGGCCTGTATGATGGAGTTACTACTTCAGAATTAGATAATTTGGCTGCAGAAATAGCAGCCACTATGACAACTACTCATCCTGATTATGCGAAGCTGGCTGCTAGAATTTCTGTATCAAACCTTCATAAAAACACAAAGAAGTCTTTTTCTGAAACTATGTCTGATTTGTATACTTATGTTAACCCTAGAAATGGTAAAAAAGCTCCTTTATTAGCTGATGAAGTTTACGGCGTTATTAAAAAAAATGCAGAGGTTTTAGACTCTACTATTATTTATAACAGAGATTTTCATTATGATTATTTTGGATTTAAAACATTAGAACGATCTTATCTTTTAAAACTTAACGGGAAAGTTGCTGAAAGACCACAGCATATGTTGATGAGAGTTTCAATAGGGATTCATATGGATGATTTAGATTCAGCTATTGAAACATATAACTTAATGTCAAAAAAGTATTTTACTCATGCTACTCCGACATTATTTAATTCAGGAACTCCGAAGCCACAAATGTCATCATGTTTTTTATTGACTACTAAAGATGATAGTATAGATGGAATTTATGACACTTTAAAACAAACAGCCAGAATTTCTCAATCTGCTGGCGGAATAGGTTTATCAATTCATAATATAAGAGCAACGGGATCATATATAGCTGGGACTAATGGAACTTCTAACGGAATAGTTCCAATGTTAAGGGTTTTTAATGACACTGCTCGTTATGTTGATCAAGGCGGAGGGAAAAGAAAAGGCTCCTTTGCTATTTACCTGGAAACTTGGCACGCGGACATTTTTGATTTTCTTGAACTAAAAAAGAATCACGGTAAAGAAGAAATGCGAGCAAGAGATTTATTCTATGCTATGTGGATTTCTGATTTATTTATGAAAAGAGTAGAAGAAGATGATAAATGGACCTTGATGTGCCCTAACGAATGTCCAGGTTTACAAGATTGTCATGGAGATGAGTTTGACAAATTATATTTAAAATATGAATTAGAAAATAAAGGTCGAAAAACAATAAGGGCTAGAGATTTATGGGATAAAATTTTAGAATCTCAAATTGAAACTGGAACGCCTTATATGCTTTATAAAGATGCTGCAAATAGAAAATCAAATCAAAAGAATTTAGGAACGATTAAGTCCTCTAACTTATGTACAGAGATTATGGAGTATACTTCTGAGGATGAAGTAGCGGTATGTAATCTAGCGTCAATTGCCTTGCCAATGTTTATTAAGGACAATTCTTTTGACCATGAAGAACTTTTTAGAGTAACAAAACAGGCTACTATAAACTTAAATAGAGTAATTGATCGTAATTATTATCCGGTCCCAGAAGCTAAGAATTCTAACTTTAGACATCGCCCAGTCGGACTAGGAGTCCAAGGCCTTGCGGATGCGTTTATAATGCTGAGATTACCATTTACATCTGACGAAGCTAAAAAGTTGAATCAAGAAATTTTTGAGACTATTTACTTTGCAGCTTTAACCGCTTCAATGGAAGAAGCCCAGAAAGATGGGGCTTACAAAACTTACAAAGGATCTCCTATTTCTAAAGGAGAATTTCAACATAATTTATGGGGAATTGAGGATAATGAATTGAGTGGAAGATGGAATTGGGGAAGTCTTAGAAAAGAAATAAAAAAGCATGGCGTTAGAAATTCACTTCTAGTTGCTCCTATGCCCACGGCCTCTACCTCTCAAATTTTAGGAAACAATGAATGTTTTGAACCTTATACTTCTAATATCTACACGAGAAGAGTCTTAAGCGGAGAATTTATAGTAGTTAACAAGCATTTGTTAGAAGATTTGGTAAAACTTGGTTTATGGACTGAAGATCTAAAGCAAGAACTAATGAAGGCAAATGGGTCAGTTCAGCATATTGATATTATTCCTAAAGATATAAAAGAGCTTTATAAAACCGTATGGGAACTAAGTATGAAAGACATTATTGACATGTCTAGACATAGAGGATATTTTATTGATCAATCTCAATCTCTTAATTTATTTATGGAAGGGGCTACAATGGCTAAATTAACTTCTATGCACTTTTACGCCTGGAAATCAGGATTAAAAACGGGGATGTATTATTTAAGAACTAAATCAGCAGTTGATGCAATCAAATTTACTTTAGACAACAAGAAAAAAGCAAAGCCAGTTAAGAAAGTTAAAAAATCTGACGTCGCTTTAAGTGCAGCAGCTCTTAAGCCAGCTCCTGACCCTTCAAATATAGCTGTTGAGCCATTGAATCCAGAAGAACTCAAAGAAATATTGGCCAAGGCCAAAGAAAATGAAGACGATGATTGCTTAATGTGTGGATCTTAAACTTTGTGTATATTTTATCAAGTAATTAAAAAATATCACTCACTTCTTGTCGGAGGTTTTACATTTGAATCATACTGTTCATTGTAAATCTCTAACATTGCCATAGTTGCCTTTATTAAGTCTTTAGTTTCAGTTAGAAGACTAAAGTAAAGAGTTGTATTTTTTGGACTTGATTCTTCAGATTTTGTTCTAGAAATTTGATTGTTAATTTTTTCTCTAACAGAATCTAATAAAATTTGTTTAATATCTAAAATATTAGAAATTTCATTAAAGTTGTTTTTAGAAAAAGCAAATTTCACTCTATCAAATAAAGTTTCTAATTGAAGTCCAATTTCTTTTAATTCTCTAATTTGATTAAAGGTTAAGGCCTTATGATTGTTATTAATATGTTTGAATGTGATTTTTGAAATATATTCAAGGGACTGAGCAATATCTTCTAACGAACTCAATACATTTATGTAAAAATTACTAGCACCTTTAATAGTAGATTCATCTAAGTTTTTAATAAAATAAAACAGATCATTTCTTAATTTATCTATTTCTTCAGAAAGTACTTTTACTTCTTTTTTATTGTCTTTTAAGCCAGATAAATTTTGTGTGGCTAATCCATCAATGGAATTGATAAAAATCTTTTTAATTTTTTTAGATGCTTTTGAAACATTTTTTGAACTTTCTATTATAAGTCCTTGAATTGAACTGCTTTCGGCTAAACTTAAAATATCTTCACTGTTAATTTGATCAACATCTTTTTTATGAGAAATGTAGTTTCTAGCTAAAATAATTAAAGCTAAAAATAATAAAATAGCAATAGCAGAAGGGCCACCTAGGTTTATTAAAAAGGCAATTATCGCACATCCTACAAAAGCTATAAATGCAGTAAAAAACCACCCGCCAATAACGTTAAGTACACCAGCTACTCTGTACACTGCGCTTTCACTTCCCCAAGCTCTATCTGCTAAAGAAGTTCCCATAGCCACCATAAATGTTACATAAGTAGTTGATAAAGGAAGTTTAAAAGAAGTAGCAATTGAAATTAATATTGCAGCAACCATTAAATTTACAGCAGCTCTTATTTGATCAAAAGCAGGTAATTTTAGTGATTTATTTGAAGCTAATTCTATCGCAGGTTTTTCAAACTGATTTTCAATATGATCTTGTATTTTTGTTGGAATTACTTTTGAACATATATTTGAAATATTAACAGAAAGTCTAACTAACCCTCTTGATAAAAAGTTTGGACTAAACCTTTCTTTAGTGTTTTCTTGGCTAGATAAATCAATAGATGTTTTAACTACGTTTTTAGCTCTTGAAGAGAACCACAATGTAACAATCATTATCATTCCAGCAAGCAACAATAGTAAGGTAGGGGTAGGTACTTTAGCAGCTAATATTCCCATTGAAAATTCTGTTGCCGGAACACCTGATATAACCCAAGCTTCGTAAGATTGCCATGCAGCGATTGGAACTCCAATAAAATTAACTAGATCATTTCCGGCAAATGCAAGTGCTAAAGAAAAAGTGCCTATGGCTATAATTAATTTATAAATATTGATTTTGAGTTTATAAATTAAAAAAGCAGAAAATAAAAATAAAATCATAAAACTTACTAGTGCAATTCCTATAACATTAGATTCCATAAAAGAGGCAATAGTAGAACCATTTAATATTTCAAAACTTTCCTTTGCATAAGGGGTTCCTTTGATTCCTTTCATCAAAATAAAATATGTTATAGATGTAAGAGCGACACCTCCAAATAAAGCTCCAACCCATTTTTCATTTTCTTCGAATTTAAATGAGAGTAAAACTCTTGAAACATATTGAACAATCGCGCCAATACTAAAAGCAACAAACACTGAAAGAAGTATACCAAATATTATTTGAGTTGCTTTGGCTACATTAATATATTCTGATAAATCACTAAACTCCTCCCCTCCAGCAAATATTTTAATTAATGAAACTGCAACGGCTGCGCCTAACAATTCAAAAACTATTGAAACAGTGGTTGATGTTGGCATTCCTAGGGTATTAAAAAAATCTAGTAATAGAATATCAGTAATCATTACTGCTATGAAAATTATCATGATTTCGGAAAAGAAAAACATATCAGGATTAAAAATCCCTTTTCTTGCAACTTCCATCATTCCACTTGAAAATACAGCTCCAATAGCTATTCCAAGACTGGCAACAATCATTATTGATTTAAAGCTTAAAGCTTTGGATCCAATAGCAGAATTCAAAAAATTCACTGCATCGTTACTAACGCCAACAACTAAATCTCCTATTGCAAGAAGACCTAGCGCTATGATCATTATTAAGTAGATATCTATTTCATTACTAAATTGTGCAGAAAAGTTCGACAGTTCGAAAACAGATGATGTAAAGTTAATATTAAGAAAGTGCATAAGCTATATTTTAAATTCTGCATTTAAATACAGAACAGATTTATTATTTATTATTGTATTATTATAGTTAAAAAAGCGATAATTTAAGCTTAGCTTAACCCCTTTTATTGCTTGGTATTGTGTTCCTAAAATAATTAGACTCCCATCATTATTGTAATTCCACGAAGTAGACTCACCAGTCAAAATATTTGAATTTATTTGATCATACCTTGCAAAAACCTCATATTTATTGTTTATTTTTTTTGAACCGTATAGCGAAAACCCTTCCCTGTTATGGTCATTATCAGCAGACCTGAAAGTTCTAGCATTGTTTAAATTGTTGTATTCAACAGCTATCCTTGAATTATCACCTTTATATCCAACATAAAAAGAAGTATTGGAAAGGGCATTTGATCCCTTAGTTGGATGAGAGTCATAATAAAATTTGGTTGAAATGCCCTTTGGCAATGAATACATTAAGCTAATTCCCATTCTTTGATTGCCATCACTATCTTGTAAATTTTTATAACCTTCTCCGTTCAACATAAACAAATTCATTTTTAATTTATGTGTTAAAGTAAATTCAGAATTAAATCC
>TARA_B110000263_G_scaffold209737_1_pt1 | contig 9869 bp, 11 predicted proteins | sample TARA_B110000263 | Tara Oceans TARA_B110000263 (sample SAMEA4397730) | marine metagenome | biome: Polar Biome; feature: [MES] marine water layer (ENVO:01000295) within the mesopelagic zone...; material: water (ENVO:00002006), including particulate matter (ENVO:01000060) such as......
TGTATTCAAATTGCAAAAGACATTGCTAAATATTCAAAATATTTAAATGGAATTAATATATTAGCTGTTTACGGTGGAAGTGACATAAAAACACAAATTAGGTCCTTAAATAAAGGTGCCCATATCGTTATTGGTACTCCAGGTAGAACGAAAGATCTAATTAAAAGAAAAAAACTTAATATTAGTCGGATTGCTCGTATCATATTAGATGAAGCCGATGAAATGCTTACAATGGGTTTTAAAGAAGATCTTGAAATGATCCTTTCTCATACACCTAAAGAAAAACAAACTTTACTTTTTTCTGCAACTATGTCTAATAAAGTAGTAGCAATTACTCAGTCATATATGAATGATCCTATGAAAATTGCTGCAGCCCAAATGAATATTACTGCCGAAAATGTTAAGCATATATATTACATGGTTAATGCTAAGGAACGATATGAAGTGGTAAAACGTATTGCTGATATTAATCCTAATATTTATGGTATAGTATTTTGTAGGACGCGTAGAGAAACTAAAGAAATAGCTAATAAGCTCATGAATGATGGTTATAATGCCGATACTCTCAATGGAGACCTTTCACAGGCTGAAAGAGATGAAGTTATGGGTCGTTTTCGTAAACGTCAGCTTCAACTTCTAGTGGCAACCGATGTAGCTGCACGTGGTCTAGATGTTGATGATTTATCACATGTTATCAACTTTAATCTTCCAGATGATTTTGAGATTTATGTTCACCGTAGCGGACGTACTGGTCGAGCTGGAAAAAAAGGGATTTCTATAGCTATTCTTCATACACGAGAAATGCGCAAAATTCGTGAAATTGAAAAACGAACAAGAATCTCTTTTTCACGTGAAGATGTTCCTACAGGCATGGATATTTGTAAAACACGTCTTTTTAGTTTAATTGATAAAGTCGAAAATGTAAAAGTAGATGAACAACAAATATCTCAATTCATGCCTGATATTTATAAAAAACTAGAATGGCTTGAAAGAGATGAGTTAATTAAACATTTTGTTTCAACTGAATTTAATCGATACCTCTCATATTATAAAAATGCTAGAAATATCAATATATCTAACAATTCAAAAAATAATGAAAAAAAGAGACACGATAACCCAAATCGGAATGATCGAAGTTCAGCTTCTCTTGCTGGCTATTATATAAATATAGGGTTTCAAAGTAAAATGAATCCTGGACGGTTAATGGGTTTAATCAATGAATGTTTACGTTCTAGCAATGCAATTATTGGTAATATTGAGATTATGAAAACATTCTCATTCTTTGAGATTGAAGAAGAATACGAAGACAAACTAATCCAAAGTTTTAAAGGTAAGAAGTTTGCTGATATTTTAATTCAGATTGAAAAAGATACAGGTGATGGTAAGCGTGGCGGCGGCGGCGGTGGTAATCAAAAGAGTAGAAGAAGAAATCAACAAAAAAATAATAGATCAAGAAGAAGAAGATAAAATAATAAAATAAATATCTTTAGAGGTATAAGTTGAATTATTAAACCCGACTACTATTTCTCACCATTTTACTTATTGCAAGAAAGACATTTTCTATATCTTTTTGGAAATTTTCTTCTATGAGATTCAAAATAACCAACCTTTTCTACTTTCCAATTCCGAGAATTACAATTTGCACATTTACCATATGAAAATTATGAGTTTTTTCCCAAGTTAAATTATTTTCTTGAGATTTAGACATTAAAGAATTAAAAGTCTCCCTTTAAACATCTTGAAAAGAAAGGGAATTCTTCTGTTACCATATAATAGTATATGCCTTCTGGAAATTCAGGCGTCACACCTACACGTCCATTGCACTGATCAAGATCACCAAAGCCTTCCTCATATTCAAAATCCTGCGTAAAAGCCCCTAAAGGAATAGCTTTATTTGGATATAAAGATCCACCCGGACCACTACTTAGAACCGTCAAAGTATCAGGGCGTCCAGTATCTGGTGTTTTTTTAAGTTTCCAGCTTGGTTTTAGAATTTTAATATCACTACTAGAATCATTTGGATCAGTATACCCATATCGTGCATAAATAGGAAAACCATCAGAAGCCCAGCCTACTAATGTCATTGGGGCTCCTTTATCTAATTTTGCTATTAAAAGTTCTGGCATACCATGATAGTGATATTCTCCTGTTGGTTGAACATGAGCATGATTCATATCATCACCAAAATTGAAAGTGTTATGACCCAGTGCTTCTATACTCCATCTCCCTTGACCTTGAGCTAAGCTACACTTACCAGCATCATCACATCGCCCAGCTGTTCCTGGGTCAAATTTTACGCTATTTAATGCATATGCTATCGCGCCTCTTGGTCCACCAGTTTCAACTCCAGATTCAGATACAAGAATTGGACGAAGTGAAAAAGAATGATTAATATTTTGGGGACTAATAGTATTGGGATTGTGCGGATTAGGGAAAGTCCCTACCTCATGATTTGGAATACCGTTTCCGGAGAGCACTCTATCAAGAGTGTTACACGTCCATGCATATTTACTATTTGTATTAACAGATTCATCACTATTATAGATATCTTCACTTAATTCACATAAAATATTTGCTGTAGAATACGCACCTTCTTGAATATTCTCGTTCAAAGAACTATTTGAATCATCACAACCTGATAAAAGAATCATAAGTCCAGATAAGTGAAGGTGAAAAAACTTTTTTGGTTTCATGGTCAACTTTCATTTTTTATTTAATTAATCCATTAGACCAAAGTAAAAATAAATAGTTAAATAAATTTATTTTATTCTAAATAAATGTATAATTTATTTAATGGCAAAACTAAAAAAATCTTTAGGTTTACTAGATAGTATATCTCTTTTAATTGGGATTACAATAGGTTCAGCTATTTTTGCAACTCCTCAAATTATTGCAGGATATGCAGATTCATTTACTTTAATTATTATACTATGGCTTATAGTCTCTGTTTTTGTTTATACAGGTTCTCTAATCTATGCTGAACTTGGTTCTCGTTTTCCAAAAACAGGTGGAGAATATGTCTATATAAAAGAAGCTTTTGGACCTTTTTGGGGATTTATCTTTGGTTGGGCTCAGTTACTCATAATTCGAACAAGCCCTGCTGCTGGAATCAGTTTAATTACAGCCAATTATTTAGGTTATTTCATACCGATGAGTCAATTTGAAAAGATTATAGCTTCAATTATAATTATAATTATTTTTGGTATAATTAATTATATGGGGGTCGAGAAAGCAAGCTTCTATAATAAGTTTTCTACACTGATCAAAACATCAGGAATTATTATTTTTACCATAGCTGGTCTTGCAGCCTTTGAAGGCGACTTCTTGAAATTATCAGAGACTGCGAATGTAACTGAAAATTTGGGACCAATTGGAAATATAGTAGCTGCGTTAATGCTAATTCTGTTTTCATTTTTAGGATGGGATAGGGTTGGATATATAGCTGGAGAGATGAAAAATCCACAAAAGATAATTCCTAAAACAATGTTTTACGGCATATCATCTATAGCCGTTATTTATATTTCAGCAAATATCCTCTACCATACAGTACTAGGAATGGATGGTGTTCGATCAAGCTCAATTGTCGCTTCAGATATATCTACTTTGTTATTTGGAAATTTAGGCGCAACTCTAATGTCAATTACGGTTATTATTTCAGCAACTGGAAGTATTAATGGAACAATGATGTCTGCAAGTCGTCTTTACTACGCTATGGCGAGAGATGGGTTATTATTTAAATGGTTTGACAATATTCATCCAAAGTTTAGAACTCCAAACAATGCAATTCTTGCTCATTGTATTTGGGGCATTATTCTATTAGTTGTGAGGCAAAACTTTGAAACAATTGTAACTGGTATGGTATTTACAATACTTATTTTTTATACTTTTACAACGGCAGCTTTCTTCAAATTTAGAATATTAGATATCGGTGAGAGTGGTTATAGAATGCCTCTTTATCCTTTATTACCTTCAATTTATTTATGCGGTCTTATAAGCTTAGTTATACTACGGATTTACTATCAATTTAACCTCTCTATGCAAGACCTATTGTTTGTAGTATCTGGAATACCAGTTTACTTTTTATTTTTTAAAAAAAATAATATCTTACTAAATAACTAATATTTCATTTTTATAGGAGGCAACATGACTTCAACTCACGAATATAAAGAAGATGTCCGGAACAAAGATATTCAAATATATATTAATGGTGAATTTTATCACCGATCCAAAGCATACATCTCGGTTCTTGATGCAGGCTTTCTTTTAGGCGATGGAGTCTGGGAAGGAATTCGACTTCACAATGGCATTCTTCTTCACCTTGATGATCATTTAGACCGTCTTTTTTATGGTGCTAATGAAATCGCACTTGAAATAAGCACAAGTAAAGAGGAATTAAAGAAAATACTTACTGAAACACTTGAAAAAAATAATATGTTTTCTGATGTTCATATTAGATTGATAATTTCAAGAGGATTAAAGAAAACACCATACCAACATCCAAAAGTTACTATTGGAGATCCATCAATAGTCATAATTCCTGAATATAAAAAGCCTGACCCAAAAGTTGGAATTAATGGTATAAGGTTAGCTATTGTTTCTACGTTAAGAGATAATCGTGTTCAAAATCCTCATGTTAATTCTTTAAGTAAACACAATTGTATTGCAGCTTGTATTGAAGCAGATAAAAAAGGGGCAGATGAAGGCTTAATGCTTGATCCTTACGGCTATATATCTACTTGTAACTCAACTAATTTTTTTATTATAAAATCAAATGAAGTATGGACGTCTACCGGTGAACATTGTTTAAATGGAATCACAAGACAAAATGTGATACGCATATGTAAGGAGAAGCAAATTAGTCTAAAAGAAAAAAACTTTAACGTAAAAGATGTATTATCTGCTCATGAAATTTTTGTAACGGGAACCTTTGCAGGTATTATCCCAGTAATAAGTGTTGATGAAAAAGTGATTGGCAATGGAATAAGAGGAGAGAAAACAAAAATATTGCAAGATTACTACATTAAAGATATCGAATCTAAAAATTTATAGTTTGAAAAGATAAAATATGAGTTGGATTAATGAATCGAAGTGAAAAAGCAAAAAAGATTGGAATTATTCTAGAACGACTTTACCCTGCCCCACCTATTCCACTTGAACATTCTAGTGCATATACATTACTAGTTGCTGTAATGCTATCTGCTCAGACAACCGATAAAATGGTAAATAGAGTAACACCTGCTTTATTTAAAATGGCGAACACACCTAATAAAATGGCTGCACTTAAAGTTGAAACAATTCAAATGCTAATCCAAAGAATTGGATTAGCTCCAACCAAAGCAAAGAATCTTAAAAAAATGGCTAAACAATTGATAAATGGTGGAGGTGTTCATTCTGATTGGAAATACCTTGAAAGCTTAGCAGGAGTAGGACATAAAACTGCAAGTGTTGTAATGTCACAGTGGTACGGGATTCCTGCTTTCCCTGTAGATACTCACATCCATCGACTCGCTTCGAGATGGGGATTATCTAAAGCAAAAAATGTTGATATGACAGAAAAAGATCTCAAAATACTTTGGGATAAAAAAACATGGAATAAGCGTCATTTACAAATCATTTTTTTTGGTCGTGAATATTGCCCTGCTCAAAATCATAACCTTGAAAAATGTTTAATTTGTTCATGGGCAGCCACTAAAACACGTATTATAAAAGAAAAAAAGAAGAGATAAATAAAAGCCCCTCAATTAAGAAGGGCTCTATATTTATTTAACTTTATATGTATTTATTGAGGTGGAGGAACCCAACCTCATGCTTACAAAACGACTAGTTAAATTATTTTATATTAGACTCTTTTCTAGCTAATGACCAAATCACTAGACCAAAGAAGATTTTATTAAGAAAATCAGCCAGGTTATAAATACCGTTTAATGTCGCTCCATTATAACTGCCCTCAGAACCAGTTAAATATGCAAGATAATATCCGATTGGATAAATTGCCCAACCGAACACCACAATATTTCTCATTGTTTTATAAGCAGATTTTACTGAATCAGAACTTATACTCTTTGATAACCCTGAGGTTTCACCAGCATAGATTTCATATATAATATAAATCCAACCTAGCATTCCAATAATAAAAGGGACTAGTGGATCACCAAAGACTAAACCAGATTCACCAAGATATCCGAATATTAACATTACTAATGATCCAACTAAGAGCTTCACAAAAACACGTGAAGGTGTATCAGTTACTGCTCTTAGAATTATATAAAATTCAATAATTAATAATGGGACAGTAATTAACCAATCTATGTAACGATATTCTGTAGGAGTAGCACCAGTGGTTACCCAAACATCTCTCATGTACATATAATGAAACCAAGCGACTCCAGTTACTAGCCCTGAAACAGTTAGCGATAATTTCCATTTAGGATCAACACTATCTCTTTCTAGAAAAAAGAAGACAGTAGATGCTAAAAGAGCAATAGAAACTAACCAAAAAGATGCTCCTACCCAATCACCTGAAGCCAGATTAACTGATGATGACAATAATGTAAACATAGTATCATATCCTTTCAAATATTTGTAAAAATCTTAATAGTTATAATTTTAGATAACATAAGAAATTAACAATTAGTTTTTAATAAGCTCATGCATGTATGAGCGATTTGAACGATATAATCTACTGTAAATTTATTAAACAAACAATTATATATAAATAGAAGCTTTTAATAAAAATTCTGAATTTTAATCAAAGAATCACTTCAAATCCTTCAAATTTAGGATGCCCTAAATATATACCTTGATGCTCGCCGCCTCCACTATGTGCTTTTCTGAATGCTTCTGAATTTTTCCAATTTTCAAAATCAGATCTAGAGTTCCAAGTGCTATGGGATGTATACAATGTATATTCATCATTGGTTAAACCTTTTAATAGATTAAAATTTTTAAAACCTATTACAGCCTCTAGATGCGTATCTCTATTTTTCCAAATATCTTCAAAGTCAAGCTCTCTTCCAATTGCTATCTTAAATCTATTCATTGCTATAAATTTATTCATAATTAAACTTTCTCTTTCTCTAAAATAACTTTTAATTCACTATTATTTTTTATTGAGCCATTAAATAGTTTTTTAACAATGTTAATTGGTAAAAAAAATATGACATCAAACATAAAGTTTAGATGAGAAGTATTTTCATCAATAAGATCAAACGCTTGCAAACTAAATCCATCACCATCTTTTTTATTTTCAGGGTGTACTTCAAATGTTATTGGTCCTAAAGTTCTTAGAAAATTCATAATTGTCTTATAATTCTTATCTCCTTTCTTAAGCATAAGATTTTCATTGTTTTCTCTATCATTAGTTAAAGTTATAAGTAAATCTACTTTATCTTTGAAAATAACTTTTCCCCATTTTACTAGACCATAACTAAAACGAAAAGATGAATCCTTCGAAAGTAAGGGATGAATCTGCTTTTCTCTAATTTCTTCAATAAGACTAAGAAAATGATTTTTTCCTCCTATTGCAACTGCGCATTCTATAATCTGCTCTTTTAAATTTTGTTTTGTTGAATCATCAAGTGAATTATAACGTACCATTAAGTAACCTTTTTAATTATAGTATTATATTTATATACAAACTTATCATTGATATTCTATCCAATTATTACAATACCTGTTTATTTTGACTAAAACACAAATCCGATGCCGGTCTGCACCATTATTCCTTTGGACAAACTGGCTAAATCTACCGATTCACTCACCGGGATTTTCACATCAATCCTTGCCATGATACCTCCTTTATAAAGGACTGCTATAGGCCCTGTAAAAAAGCGCATATCACCATTACCATCTTTATCCGTTTTTAATTGAAAGGTGCCATCCCACATGACAAACAATCCACTATTTGTTTCATTTTTATGAATGGGGTGCCAACCAAGATTCACATCAACACCAATCATAGATGACCCATCATCAAAGGACCATCCATATACATCATAAAGTTGATATGTTTTGAAATTCTCTGCACTATAAGATAGGCTTAATCCATAGCCACCTTTACTCGTGAGAACATCTGAATTATCACCAGTTTTTAGACGAATTTGAGGTGTTACGCCAAAGTTTCCGGTTGAACGCTTCAAATTAAAGTACTTTTTCAAAGGGATAGCTACGATGATATCGCCCAATCCTTTTCCTTCCCGAATTGGATTCCCCCAATCGACAAGCTGATGTTCACTTTTAACTTGGTGATAGGGTAATTTAAATGTGGCACGAATAGATCGTTTCCAAGTGTAAACACCTTCTAGCCAAGTTGTTTTGCGATAATAACTCAAGCCTGCATTACTGTATTCACCGTCTAAGATTTTGTCCGACCCCAATGTTTCATAACGAAATTGAAATCCCCAACCGCCGGCCCAACGAGGTGCCATATCCATGACTGGCTGATGGGCAAACAATATGCCCGTCAACCCAAAAATAACTATACTTTTTTTCATAACACCTCCTACAAATCGAAGTATACGAGGATCGGGACCAATGCATATGCAAAGAAGGCACCCATAACCAAAACACTTGCAGATATATAAAACATCTGTTTGTTGAATCGACCGGTAACTTCACAGCCATCTTCTCCTGCCTCTACGTCGCAAGCCACTTCTTGATTCGGTTTAAAAACTATATAACCATTGATGGCAATTAGGATGGCCGAAACTCCAAATATCCATCCTTTATTCATGGACAATGGAATGAGAAACGGAAAAGCGGAAAGCATTGAACTCACTGCAGCACCGCCGGCGATAGTGGCAACCACCGCAGGAAGCACACAACATAACAGTGTACCCGATGAGGTAAACAAGGTTAAGACACTTAAGGCTTTATCCTTCATTTGGATGCCTTCTCATATTCTTTTACTTTGAGTTCGGACCCAGTTGGATTCACATAGGATTTAAGCACTTCATAGCCTGCATCTGCAATGACATCTAATGCTTTATTAATATTTGGTTCTTTATTCTTTTTTAAACCAACTTTGACAAATTGATGTGTGATATCCGCATAGACACCTTTGGTGTATTTTGTCTTATCCACAAACTTCAGTTTGGATAATCCTTTTTGGAGACCGTGTGCACAAAATGAACACACAAGACCTTTGACCTGAAATACTAAGTCTTCTTGACCTACTTCAACTTTTTCACCATTAATATCAACCGTTTGTCCGAATGACAATCCCGTGAGCAAAACAGTGAACATGCAATATTTTAAAATTGTACGCATAACAAATTCTTTCCTTAAGTTTTAAAAAAATGAGTGCGCCGTGATGGCGGTTCAGAAAAAGAATATGTTTATGCTAAGAGGGGCGTATTAAATGCAGGGGGTGGTTCCGGAGGATGGACCAACAAAACCAAGTTATAATTTGTATTATATGATGAAATGAAAGTGGAAAATTGAATTGTCCATTGGACATTCATATCGACTTTCATATTATATTTATTTATTGGCGCAGAAATTAGAGGCACGAAGATTGACCCCATGTCACAAGTTTTCATATCAATTGTACAAGCTTTTGTAATCTCTGAATCCATTTTTTTATCGCAACAGGTCATTTCTTCAGCCTCACAACAAAGCATATCACAGTCGATATGCAAAATTGGTGCTGCCATAACGAATGCTATAATCAGAAGTAAACTAATGGATATAATGCGTTTAAGCATATTAGAATATACTTATAAAGATGATATTTGTTCCCATATTCTCATAATGAATCAGTAAAAAACCAATCTGTTTTAGGCTTTATATACAAACGGATACGGGGGTAGTTATGAATTAGGTTTAAAAATAAAGACGAAATACAGTTTCTGCTACACAGGCAAAGCGTT
>TARA_B110000263_G_scaffold52227_1_pt1 | contig 9856 bp, 7 predicted proteins | sample TARA_B110000263 | Tara Oceans TARA_B110000263 (sample SAMEA4397730) | marine metagenome | biome: Polar Biome; feature: [MES] marine water layer (ENVO:01000295) within the mesopelagic zone...; material: water (ENVO:00002006), including particulate matter (ENVO:01000060) such as......
GCAATTCAAATTTGGGATAATCGAATGCCCAGTTACTTTTTTCGTATCTTTGGTAAACCACAACGGGTAAGCGTTTGTGAATGTGAGCGAGGGACGGAACCGAGTATCGCTCAGGCATTACATCTTATGAATGCACCAGAAACAATGGCGAAACTTCGTAGTCGGTTTGGTGCGGTAAGGCGATTAGTTGAGTCCAATCTTTCCGAGGCGGACATTGTGGATGAGCTGTATTTGTCGACGCTGTCGAGGTTTCCAGTGGCTGAGGAGCGGGAATTGATGGTCAGCGTGTTTGCGGATCCGTTGTCGAGTCGGCAGACCGCGGTCGAAGATATTTTGTGGACGTTGATCAACACACGTGAGTTTGTATTTAATCATTGATATAGATAGTTGTCGAACTATTGGAGTAGCACATGTTTAATCTTTCATTCAACAAACAAGGCGGATTCTGTGACAAGGTTTCGCGTCGTAATGTTTTGACACTAGGGGCTACCGGATTACTCGGTGGCTTGTCATTGCCAAAGATGTTGCAAATGCAGGCTGTCGCGGCTAGTTCCAAGCCATCACGCGTAAAATCATGCATATTTTTAATGCTTGAAGGTGGTCCGAGCCATATAGATATGTGGGACTTAAAACCCGATGCCCCGAGTGAAATTCGCGGGCCTTTTAATCCAATTTCGACTAACGTGCCAGGCACTCAAATCAGCGAGATTTTGCCGATGTGTTCGAAGATTGCTGACCGGTTCACAATCTTACGTAGTCACAGTCACGGTGATAACGCTCATCAGACGGGTCGACATTGGGTCCTGACCGGCTATAAACCCAATTTCCCGGACGGCCAGGCCAAGGGGATCCCGTTCAATGAGCATTACCCTTCGATTGGCTCGATGGTGTCTCGTGAGTTGGGCCATCGTGGCGCGGTTCCTCCGTACATCGAAGTTCCGGAACCGTTGGGGCCGGGTGGGCCTGGGTTCTACGGTCCTCGTTACGCTCCGTTTACGATCGAGACCGATCCGGTTGAGCCGACGTTCTCAGTACGAGATTTGAATGTCGTGGAGGGAATAGATGTAAACCGATTTGAACGCCGCAGAACATTGCTGGAGCGGGCCAATGCATTAGGCGCTGGTGGAGGTGGTGTCGGACGAGCCAAAACGATGGATACATATTATGAAAAGGCTCTGGAAATGGTAACCAGTCCCGCCGCCCGCCGCGCGTTTAATATCCAGGGCGAAAAGGAGTCCGTGCGAGAGCGATATGGTATGACATCTATTGGGCAATGTTCGTTATTGGCGAGGCGGTTAGTTGAAGCAGGTTCGCGATTTATCGGAGTGTCTCATGGAAGTTGGGATACGCACTTCGATAATTTTACTGGACATCGTAAAGCGTTGGTGCCGCCGACAGACCAAGCGTTTAGCGCGTTGATCGAGGATTTGGACCAACGGGGAATGCTAGACGAAACACTGGTTGTCATGATGGGTGAAATGGGAAGAACTCCCCGAATCAATAAAGATGCCGGTAGAGACCATTGGTCGATGTGTCAGAGTGTCATTCTTGCGGGTGGAGGAATAAAGCGGGGGGCTGTGATTGGCGCGAGTGATGAGACCGCAAGTTATCCGACTACGACTCCATATGGGATACAGGATCTGTTGTATACGATTCTCGATTTGATGGGCATCAACCCCAATAAAATCTATCCGGATTCGTTGGGACGTCCAGTTCCGCTGGTTACCGGCGGCAAACGAATAAACGAAATTATTGCGTAACGACAAATGAGGAACCAGCGTTCCTCAATATTTGGTTTACGAGCACTAGGCATTGAATAACTATATGACGAAAGTCTTAAAAAATCGGTCAGCGATATTGTGGGTCGCCTTAGTGTGCACCTTGGCTTTTGGGGTTCAGTCCAAGCTTTTAGCGCAATCTCCCGACGTCGGTTACGTATATCCACCTTTTGTGCAACGGGGGACGTCAACGCCAGTGCGACTTGGTGGTTATGATTTTACGCCCGATCTGCAAATCATGATTCATTCGACGACGGTGGCGTTATCCGAAGTAGAACCAATTGGCCCGTTTTTGGTACCGCCTCGACCCTACTGGGAGGGACCGCGGATTTATGCTAACGCCTTGCCGATCCCACGGGAAATATCGGCTGTTTTAAGCCCAGATAAAAACGGTGCGTTAGGGAGGGTGTCGTGGCAAACTGCGAATGCCAATGGCGTATCCAAAAGAGGGTTGTTTTATATTAGTGACATGGTGGAACAAGTGGAATCTCGGTTTCGTTCTGAGTTGATGGAATTAGGAAAAGCACCAATTGCTGTGTCCGGCAGGATTAGACGTTTGACGGAGAAAGACAATTATGGATTCATAGCATCAAAGACCGGTAAAGTCTCGCTAGAAGTGTTTGCCCGAAGAGTAGGAAGCGATTTTAATCCAGCGGTTCAAGTATATGGGCCTGACGATGTCGAATTGGTCAATGAAGTCGATACTGAAGGTCGTGATTTGGATTTAAAGTTCTTGGTGCAAAAAGGAAAGCGGTATCGAATCGTGATACACGACTCAGATTTTCGTGGCGCCGCTCAATTTGTTTATCGTTTGCTAATAGAACACGCCGAGGGAGCAGACGCACGTGAGACGGAAAGTGGCGATCGACGACGACTGGAAGGAACTTTGGATAAGCAACCATTTTCGGTAACAGCGGGTCGGGAGTATCAGGTGCGGGCGGTTAGCTTATCGCTCGGTGGAGACCTCGATGTTGCGTTACAGGTGTTAGACGGTGAGGGAAAGTTGATCGCAGAGAATGACGATGTTACGCCGGAGTTGCTCGATGCCCAGGTGCGATTTGTGGCAAAGGTCGACGGGGAACTGACTGCGGTGGTGACGGGTTCGAGTGTAAAAGGCGAGCCAGAAAATCTGTTCTATGAATTACAAGTGGAAGAACTCGAGCGAGGATTTGAATTGACGACAGCGCCAACTGTAATTGCTGTGGTTGGTTCGAAACTTAGCATTCCCGTGACGTTGATTTCTATGGGTGGTTTCGGTGAAGAGGTGCAATTGAAAGTACGCGGGCTTCCAAATGGTGTCACGGTAGACGGGGAAGCAGTGATTGCCCCTGGAAAGAAGAAAGGGACGGTAGCGTTGCTGATTGCAGATAATGCTGAGGTGAAGGGGACGGTCATAGAAATCATTGGCGAGAGCGCCCTTGACGCGGAAAATAATTTGTCGGCCCTGACGGTTGTTGCCAGTGCGGCGGTTGGCGGAAGTTTAGCTTTGCGCTCGAAGGATGAAAATCGGAGTGATAACCTAGTGCTAGGCGTTACGCTTGAGGCTCCGTTTAAATTACACGTGGTTGATAAGGAACGCCAAAGAGTTGTGCATCGAGGAACGACGTATCCGGCGCCCCTTCAGGTGTTGCGAAATGATGGGTATCAGGGAGTGGTGCATATCATGATGAAATCGCAACAGTCGCGTCATAGGATGGGGATTTGGGGACCGATTGTGGATGTGGAAGCAGGCGTGACGGATGTGAGCTACCCGTGCTTTATGCCGGAATGGTTGGCAACCGATCGGACCTCTCGGATGGTTGTCTTCGGCTTTGGCGAGGTCAGCGATCCACAAGGACGTATTCGTTATGTGGGAGTTGCGGCGGATGCGAGGATTACAATGATCCTCGAGGGGGCTCTTTTAAAAGTGGCTCCGTCACAAGTCGAATTAGAAGCTGGACCGGGGAAAGTGGTCGAATTACCCGTTAAGATTGTCCGCTCGAGTAAATTGCAGACCGCGGTGACAATTGATTTGGAGCTCGACGATGAACTGGCTGCATTGCTTGAGTATGATCCCCTGACGCTCGACGTGAATCAGACCGAAGGCGTTCTTAAAGTGCGTTGCTCAAATTCCCCGCTGCTTCGCGGATTGATCCCAATTACAGTACGGGCGACAACATTACAATCTGAGAAATGGCCGGTGAAGTCGATACGGGATTACGAAGTGTTTTTCGCAACGAACGAGACCACTACCAGATAACAAGTTTCACGAGTTTATCACAAGATGTAAGGAAGTCATTATGTTTAAGATTATGTTGGGAGCGAGTTTTGTGTTGGCGTCGGTGGTGGGTGTCGTTACGCTTCCGACCGTGACTAATGAGAATGGCAACGCCGCAGAAATCAATGCTGGTGATTACGAATCGCTGCAGGAGGCGTTTGATGCCCTTCCAGACACCGGTGGGCGAGTGGTGATTCCGTCTGGGACGTATGAAATAACCGCACCGCTGCGGCTTAAAACAGGCGATGTCCGGATTGAAGGTTCCGGCAACTCTACGCACATTGTTAATAAAAACGAAGAAGGCGAGCCGGCGATGTTGATTGGACACGAAGACTTGCGAGACGTGAAAACAGCCGATCGATTGTGGCGTGTGCAGATCGCGAATCTGCGCGTCACTGGAAATGAAAAGAGCGGTGACGGAATACACGCAATTCTAGTGAACGAGATATTCTTGCATAACGTTACTGTTAGTTATCATGGTGGTGACGGGGTACTGCTAGATTATTGTTACGAAGATGCTCGCGTTGCCGATTGCCTGATTACCTATAACAAACAGGTTGGCCTCAACTTACCAGGATGCCATGATATCGTGGTATCGGCGAATCAGTTCGAAGAGAACCAAGATGCGGTCATGGTTTCCGATGGATACAACTTGTGTATGACGGGGAATAATCTTGATGACCATTTACGGCATGGCGTCATCATTGAGAATACCTATGGGTCAGTCGTGAGTGGCAATATGATCGAAGAGTGTCAGGGAACAGCTATTATTTTGGATCGCGATTGTTACGGCAATACAATTTCCGCCAATGTGATCGCCCACAACGGCGCTGGGGTCGATCTGCGGGATGCCCATGGAATTGCCGTGAGTGCCAACACGTTTACATTGATGACCGAACCCGCATTGAAAATTGGTGAGTTATCTGGTCGTGTAGCTGTAACTGGCAACAATTTCTGTAACAGCTATATCGGTGAGGGAAAGGTCAAGCGTAATACCAATGACTTAATGGCTGCTGGAATTCAATTGCAAAGTACAAATAACATTGCGATTTCGGGAAACGTATTTTCCTCGCTGCAAACAAAAGCCGTTGCGTTGAGCGATTCGCAGTCTAAATCCGTGCTGTTTAGCAATAATGTACTTGTCGATGTGGAAAGTGAACACGCCTCGCTAGCAGAAGAACAATCCAACAACATTATTGGCTCAAATGTCATTAGCGATTAAAGAGGGTGGAGATGAAAGTGATTGGTGTGCGGCAGTGTATTGCTGTTAATCCTGCGCTGGAACCGCTTGATAATTGGAAACGTCGAGAGTGCTTTCACCGTTGAATCGATAGGCGACGAGCAGTCCATGTTTGGCGATGCTGTAATCAACGCAGGTGACGTTCGGGGCGAGCGGCGCTGGGGACTTGCTGGGCATCCAATAATGCCCGACGAAGACGGGCGGATCAGTAGCTGGATAGCCATGCCGGTTCGCATGAGCGGGCAATTCTAATGGAATCTCGAGTTCAGGATCCGGCGGCGTTTTAGGGGGCATCATGTATTGTGCAATCGTCTGACCGTCGAACGCTTCATACCACTTGATTCGGATACGTTGACGCACGTTACCTTCTTTGTCCTGGTAGGAGTATCCAGGCGGTAGCTGGGCCTCGGGTCCCTTCAAAACTGTCTCGATAGCGTGAAACAAAGGGTCGTTGGGATTACTAGCTGCAGTCAGTAAGTCAGTATCAAAGCCATCGTGGTTGGCGAATATGCGCGTGATGTGGGCAAGTTGAACTGGGTCCCAGCAGGCGTGAACAATTCGTAGGTTACCGAGATCGAGGTAGGTCGGAAGCGTAGCAAACCAGGATAGGTAGTACGCAAGTTGTGAATCATCGAGGGCATCAAGTGTTGCTTGGTGTTGCTTTTGATTCTTCTCGGAGTGGGCGCGAAGATACCGATCCTCGGTTGGGTGCCTGGTGTGGTAGGCCAGTGCATTGAACTCATGATTGCCCATTACGACCAGCGCTGTGCCCGCGTCGACCATGGCTTTGGCAATAACTAACGTTTCAAGTATGTGAGGTCCACGATCTATAAAATCACCGAGGAAGATTACTTGTCGATCCTCAGGGTGCGCGTACACTCCGTCTTGACTGATATAACCTAGCGTTTGCAGTAGAGCATTTAGCGGACGCGCGTGTCCGTGAATATCGCCAATAATGTCGTACATTTATGATCCTTGATGGTTTGATAGAACCATAGTACACGAAAAGACTCGATGAAATAACACTAATTGAGAGTTGATTGTGGAAGCTAACGAATGAGTGAGGCCAAGGAATTTCCGGTACCAATAGCGCGACCTGAGGCGTCGCGTGTGACGTTGGTGTGGGGGTCATAGGATCCGAGGAATCGTCCCCGCCCATCACGGGCGTTGAGCTGATTGTTAGGTCCGCTTGAGATTGTACCGAGCAGGCGGCCATTTTGATCACGTATTTGTTGGGTGCTCATAAAGTGTTCTCAGCGTTTTGGGGCTACGCGTCTTGGGGTGTTTATTATAACGAGAAACTATTTTGACAAATTTCTTATTTTGTGTCGGAAAATGCGCCTCCCCATTCTCTTAAGTAGTGAAGGGGATGATTTTGTTAATAGTCTCCACCGAATTGTAGTTAATTGTGACCGGGAAGATGAAAACTTATCACAGTTAACAAGAACGAAAATATGTTACTAGGAAGAGGCACAACGCGATGAAAAATATCAAAATTCCCACGACTACTATTGGCAAACGTATCGAATCAAACGGATTGACTGTATTTCCACTGTATCTAAAGGTAGGACTAAAGTCGTCTGTAACCTCTGGATTAGCCATGATCGACGAGGGTTTGGTGAAGGTAAAAGAGGTTAGTGATGCCGGCAGAGTCCCGACGCTATATGTGATTAATGACTGTAAATCCCACGTTTTATTTTTGGAAGGGGACCAGTTAGTTGGTGCGAAACAGAATCGAATATGCAATTCCTCCGTATTGATTGCGCCAGAATCATTTGCCGAAATTCCTGTATCGTGTGTCGAACAGGGACGTTGGGCGAAGAAATCCTCGGCTTTCGCTTCGTCGAATAATTCGGCCACGCCGGAGATGCGCAAGATTCTCAAGGAGAGCAAGCGGGAGGCAAGAAAAAAGTATATTTTGCAGCAACAACTCGCGGAGTTAGACGAAGATGCAAGCGAGGTACATGAACATGCGGCTGTACATCATGCGTCGCAAGGTGCAGTTTGGGACAAGGTGGAGACTATGCAGTTCATGCATCTTTCACCGAGTGAAACAAGTTCAATGGATGATGTGTTTGAATCAAAACGAAATCTTATTGAGCGAGCCTTGCAGACCTTTAAGTACCCGCTAAACGCGCAAGGTTGGATAATCGCAATTAATGGTGAAATCCAAACGATTGAAATGTTTGGCGAGAAGGCGTTATGCGAGAAGGCATGGGAACGTGTAATGGGGGGGTGCGTTCTTGAATCAATGGGTAAAGTAGGCCAGCGTCACCGCGGTAAAAAAGAAACGATGCCCAAGATCGACAGAGTTAAAGAACAACAAGTATTCCGGGCCCTTGATCGTCTCATAAAATTGGTCTGGGAACGAGTTGCAGCAGTGTCCGCGGGCGAAGAATATCGAGGTGATGATGGTAGCTTGATCGGATCTCAATTACAGCTGGATGGGCAATTAGTGCATTTAAGTGCCGTGCTCTAGGGAGGACGCCATTTGGTTTGGTTTTGCTGCAGAGTTTATTTTGGTATCGAAGCCAACAATAATATCACTGTCTTGAGAGATTAATTGGCATTAGAAAAGGAAAATCGAATGACGAATCAAAATAAGATGAATGTGCTGGCGGATAAGAATCTGGATGTGAAAAAAAGTCTCCAGCGAGAATTGTATATTTCAACAGCACTGCAAGTCGAGTTTCCAGATGTATTCGATGGCGGTGACATTAACACCAGAATGGGTCGCGACGGAGATGACGCAGTATACCCAGATGAATATAGGATCACGATTACCAAGGGAATCGGTGAAGCAATCGAAGTTCAATTAAAGGATACAAATTTGAGTGATGAAATCCTTAAATTGATGATGCCAAAGAATGTTACTTGGCGAAAACCCGAAGCAGTTCAAGATCGTGAAAACTACTTGGGAGGACAAAATGTATGACTGAAAAACAACGGACACGCAATAGCAGTCTTCTCCCGGTGGTTGGTAGGATGCCGAGAGCGAGCGGATAATAATAGATGAAGTTAACATCGCTGATTCTCACGATGAAGCGTTGGGTTTTTTGACAAAAATCAAACTGGAGGCTTATTTTGATCTCATCAGATTCACAGAAACCCGAGTCGATGCGTGGGAAGAAGATGAAGAAAAATCCCGTGAAGCTACTGATATTCCAAGTGCCGAAAAACGCGTCCAACAAGCAGATGGTGCAGACACTGACCGACCAGATGATGGAGGAGATAAGAGGAATCGAAAAACCGAAGAAGAAAGAGAAAAAGAAGGATTGAAGTCGGTTCCCCGAGAAGAATGGTCGCGGAACTACGGTGACAACGATTTGGATCTACGATAGAAGAATTAGCAGTAAAATAGAGAGTATCGGTAATTGAAAAAACCGCGGCAACTACAGGGGTGTCAAAAAAATCTGATTATTTTCGCCGGTATGTTATAATCTTAGCATGCTGGATCCGCCACAAAATAATGAGGACGAACTTGAGCCGTTAAAGCTGAAGATAGTGCGGCTTTTTAGGGATTTAGAGTTGGTAACGGCTGCCGATATCCAAAGTCTGATGGACGCGGACAACGCCGAAAGCTCAAGGCAAATTGAAATGTCTGACCTAAGCGCGTTAATAGCGAGGTTAAGATCATTGCACAAGTCGTATAGTTTTCCAGACTGGATTCCTAAACGTTATCGATGCATTCGCGAACTAGGCGCTGGAGCGACATCCCATGTGTATCTAGCGCACGACAGTCAGTTTGAGGCTCTCGTCGCGGTCAAGATAATCAAACCAGGTGAGTCGCTGGAACGCTTTATACGTGAGTCGAAATTGCTACAGCAACTGGAATCAAGACACATTGTGCGACAACTCACGTTTTACGATAACGGTGATGATTTTCACTCGGAGGCGGCGATTGTGATGGAGTACATTGAAGGCCGGTACTTGAGCGATGTAATCGCCAGTAACAAAGGGAAACCTCATGCAACTCAAGACGGGATTCCTTGGATGCGACAAGTGTGTCAAGCGATGGTCGACGCGACTGAGCATGGCATTGTACATCGTGATATTAAGCCGGCCAATATAATCATCGCGGCCGGCGACAACTCCGTGAAGTTACTCGATTTTGGCTTGGCGATTGCTGTACCCGATGGGGAGCGGGTAACGGGGCGAGTGCTGACTAAAGCTGGCCAAATGCTTGGCACACCGCATTATATGTCACCTGAACAGGGCTTTGATTCGACGATTGTTGACTTAAGGAACGATGTATATAGTTTCGGCGCTACGTTTTATCATTTATTGACTGGGACGACACCGTTTGAAGGCATTGATTTTGTAGAGGTTGTTTATAAACACCGCATGGAAATCTTAGAGTCTCCGCGATCCCGTAATCCTAATTTGGATACGGATGTGGCGAATATTCTTGAACGATGCCTTGCCAAGCAGGCGCGAGACAGGTTTGCAAATTTTAGTGAAATTCTAGACCAACTTCCGCCAACCGATATTGAAAAGGGTTACGGTTTTTCCGGACCACAATCGGCTCCAGACCTGGTCACCAGCATGGCAATGCTTGAGCCCAAAAGAATATTCTCAAAT
>TARA_B110000263_G_scaffold111021_1_pt1 | contig 9836 bp, 9 predicted proteins | sample TARA_B110000263 | Tara Oceans TARA_B110000263 (sample SAMEA4397730) | marine metagenome | biome: Polar Biome; feature: [MES] marine water layer (ENVO:01000295) within the mesopelagic zone...; material: water (ENVO:00002006), including particulate matter (ENVO:01000060) such as......
TCATCAGTTGTTTTTGATTTCTTTATTAGGTATTTAAAGTACTTAAATTACAAAGTTTCTTTTGTTAGGAATATTACTGATATTGATGACAAAATTATTATTAAATCATCAGAACAGAATATTGAATTTAGACAATTAGCTAATAAAGTGATGGCAGAATTTGGAGAAGCTTACACTAACTTAAACTGCCTTTCACCAGATTTTGAACCAAAAGCTACAGAATATATTGATGAAATAATATTATATATAAACAAAATTCTTGAAAAAGATATGGCTTATGTTTCGGAATCCGGTGTATATTTTGATACGGCTGCATCTACAAACTATTTGAAATTATCCGGTAGAAAATTAGATGAAGTTATTTCAGGAACAAGAGTTGACATTCAGGAGGATAAGAAAGCACCAGAAGATTTTGCCTTGTGGAAATTTGCAAAAAAAGGAGAACCTTATTGGGAAGCAACTTGGGGTAAAGGTAGACCAGGCTGGCATATTGAGTGTTCAGCCATGATAAATTCAATACTTGGTAAAGAAATTGATTTCCACTGTGGGGGTAATGATTTAATATTTCCTCACCATGAAAATGAATTAGCGCAGGCAAAAGCAGCCTATCCTGAGAAAAATTTTGTTAAATATTGGCTCCATAACGGAATGATTAACCTGTCAGGAAGAAAAATGTCAAAATCTGAGGGTAATGTGAAAATTCTAAAAGATTATATTGTTGAATACGGTGGAGATGTAATGAGATTTTACTTTTTAAGAGCACAATATAGAAGCCCTCAAGAATTCAGTGAGGAATTATTGATTGAATCCGAAACTACATTTAAAAAAATATCAGAATTTGTTGAAGGGGCGAAAGCAGAGCCGTTAGACAGCAAGCTCATAAACTTATTTGAAGAATGCATGGGAGATGATTTGAATACACCGAAACTTATTGGAGAAATTTTTCTTAAAATTAATAAGTCACTAAGTCACGATGAACAAATTCTGAATAATTTAAAAGCAACTGTCAAATTTATCTTTAATATCTTAGGTTTTACATTTATAAAGATAGAAAAACAAAAAATACCCGATGAAATGTTAATTAACTACTTTAAAAAGTACAAAATAGTGTTTATATCCACAGAACAAGCCATGAATGAATATATAAAAATTAGGGAACAATATCGTGCAAAGCAACAATACGAAATCGCAGATGACATGCGTAACAAAATTTTAGAAATTGGAATAAAGATTGAAGATGGGAAAAAAGATGGCTGGTCTTGGAATAATTATAGAGGGTAAAAATGCAGTTCTATCAGTTCTAGAATCTGGTAGAGCAACTAAAGTAAGTTACCTATATCAAGAAAATAAGAAAGAAAATTTTGAATCAATTTTGAATCTTGCCAAAAAAAATAAGGTAGAGATTGCGACTATTAGTTCAAAAGAAGAGTGGCCATACCATCCCAGACACTCAATTGTTGCACTTTGTAATCCAAAGAAAACTTATAAAGAAAAAGATTTAGATAGATTCACAGATAAAAACTTTATTGTATGTGATCACATACAAGATACAAATAATATTGGAGCTATAGCACGTAGTGCAGCAGCTTTTAACTTTGAAGTTATTGCTATACCTCTTAAAAGATCAGTGAAAATTACAGAAAGAACTTTCTCGATAGCAAGTGGGGGTTTAGAAAAAGTTGAAATCCTTTTTTACAATTCGATATTCTCACTGATTAAGAAATTTAACTCTATGGATATATGGACTATAGGATTAGATATGACTGGAGAGATGGAAATTAATAATGTAGATCTTAAAAAACAGAAATATGCTCTATTTGTTGGTTCAGAAGAGAATGGTCTTAGTAAGGAAGTACAAAAAAAACTAGATTTAATATCTCGAATCAATATGGATAATGATATTGAATCATTGAATGTTTCTGTATCAGCAGCAGTGGCAATGCATCAATTATTTATTAAAAAATAAATTAACTCAAAATATATGTTTGCTATCATTTTAATATTCGCCGGAGTAGCTCAGTGGTAGAGCAACGCACTTGTAATGCGTAGGTCAGGGGTTCAACTCCCCTCTCCGGCTCTCAGTGAAAAACTACTATACAACATTGCAAGCAATCTTTTTTATTGTTATTGGATTACACATTTCGCTCTATTTTTTTGGCCTTTTAAGACTTTCAATAATTTATGACTATCTTGATTACTGGCCATTTACCCTTATTCCTTTTATATTGGCTATATTTCCAAGATCAAAAATTATCTCTGAATCGATAAAATTTTACTCATATGCCATTTTGATTTCGTTTGGGATAATATTTCTATTTGGACATTTTACAAAAGCTACTTTTCTTGGAACTTATTCGTATGAATCATCTTTCTATAATTTAACACTCGATGATGAAGAGCCTTATAAAGTTATAATTAATGAAAATAATTCGATCAACTTAAAATCTTTTCCAGGAATTGGTTATAAGGTTGATATTATCAATAAACCAGGATCTTCAGGTTATCCAGAAGCAGTAGAGACTCTAGTTGGGAAGCCTTTTGCAGTAATATTCAGAAGTGTAAAAACAAGCCCGCTTTTAAAAATAAAAGGCTGGGATTTAGAATTAGGAAATAAAACTAAATGGGATTTGGATATCTTTGCAATTGATTCAACTTTTAGTCTTGACAATTTTGAAATAAATAATGCTAGTTTATCTGGTACAGGTGAAATTTACTTAGGAGAAAATCTTAAATTAGAAAAATTAATATTAAATGGAGTATATGAGATAACTGTCTCAAAAAATTTACCAATTGTTGTATCTGGCAATGCCGAAACTCCAACTGAATGGATAAATGCTACTATTGGAACTCTTAATCAAGTAAATGAATCCTATAGGTTATTAGTTGAAATTATCGATGGTTCTGAAGTAATATTTAATGATGAATGAAAGTAGCGTATGGCTGATCAGTTAGGAAATGGACTTCTTTTAGGAATAATAATTTCAGTTGCATCAGTTGCATTATCTTTACTTTATAGTGTGACAAGAATAGTAAATTTTGCTCACGGTGAAATTATCGCCCTGGGGGCTATTGTCACGTTATTCTTTTCAAGTCCTGTTGACTCTAGGGTGATATATTTAGATAGATTCTCACCATTGGGTATGGATTTCGTTCTGTCAGCAATTATTGCAGTCTTCATATGCGGTTTATTTGGTGGAGCACTCGAACTGTTCCTATTTAGACCGCTAAGAAAAGCTGAAGTCGGAAATATTGCAATCCTAGTTGTAACAATTGGTTTATCAATATTCCTAAGACACTTATATTTAATATTTGCCACAGGAAAAGTACAAAACTTTCCACTAGAACTTCAGAGACGTGAAACTTATTTATTTTTTGACATGACGCCTAGAAATTTTAAAGTAATGGTAGTTGGGTTGATAGTAATGATACTTGTTGGAATACTATTAACTTTTACACGAATTGGAAAAGCTATGAGAGCAGTCCGTGACTCTAATGAGCTTGCAAGTATTTCAGGAATTAACTCTGATAGTATTATTCTTTTTACTTGGATTTCTTCAAGTATGTTGGCAGGTCTTGCAGGCATATTTCAAGCAACTATTAATGATGTACGTTATAACATGGGTTTTCTAATTCTACTTCTTATATTTGCTGGAACTGTACTTGGAGGAATAGGTACTTCTTTTGGAGCTATGATAGGAGGTTTACTTATTGGAATTTTTGTACAGGTTTCAGTTGCGTTACCTTTTATGGAAGGCCATACAGAAGCTAAGAATGGTGTAGCTTTAGCGATCATGATTTTAATATTACTGTTTAGACCTCAAGGAATATTTGGCAAAAAAGAAAGAATTTCATGAAGATTTCAGGAAAATGGATCTTTACATTGCTACTAACATTATTTTCTGTTTCATTAGTTTTTTATCTTAACCCTGGTGGACCTTTACGAATATTGGGTAATCTACTAACTTTTGCAGGTATATATGCTCTTGCTGCTATTGGATTAAACGTACACTTTGGAATGACAGGATTATTAAATTTTGGTCACGCATCATTTATGGGTGTTGGAGCATATGTAACTTTATTACTTATACCTCATGCAGCAGGAAGAGAAGGAGAGATTAGTGAAAATGGTTTACCCTTTCTTTTAGCATTAGCAATAGGTATAGCAGCAGCTGCACTTTTTGGATTATTTTTAGGTCTTCCAGCAATAAGGCTTAGGGGAGATTATTTAGCTATTGTGACAATTGCTGCTGCAGAAATATTTAGACTTTTAGTAAGAGACCTAGAGTCAATAACAGGAGGAGTTTATGGAATCATTAATTTTTCATCAGCTCTGCAAAAGTACAGGCCACTTTTTTTTGATGAATTTATAACTGAATTAGATGTTTCTCCAGCACAAATTTGGGTTGGTTTACTATCTTGGATATCAATATTTTTTATACTACTCCTCTTAAAAAGATTAAATAAATCCCCCTGGGGAAGGGCCTTGAGAGCAGTTAGGGAAGATGAAGATGCTGTAAGAGCTTTGGGTAAGAATGCTGTATGGTTGAAATTACAAAGTTTCATGTTAGGTGCTGGCATAGCTGGATTGGCTGGTGTTTTCTTGGCATTTAATTATGGTTCGGTACAAACAACATTATTTGTTCCGCTTCTCACATTTTATGTCTGGGCAATAATGATACTAGGAGGTGTCGGCAGTCTTACCGGTCCAATCTTTGGTTCAATAATATTTTGGACAATAATATCTGAAACTGATAAATTAGCAGCTTTAATTTTTGAAAATGCAGATGGACAGCAACTAGCAGGTGTACGGTTTGCTCTCGTGGGTCTATTAATAATGCTTTTAATGATCTTTAGACCAAGTGGCCTGCTTGGCAAGAAGGAAGAATTGTTGTTAAATGTCAAATAGCTCTATTCAGATAGATAATTTAAAGAAAACTTTTGGAGGCTTAAAAGCTGTTGATATTGAACATCTTACATTTGACCAAAATATCTTAACTTCAATAATTGGACCAAATGGCGCAGGAAAGACAACGCTCTTTGATTTAATTTCAGGGTTCCAGGAAGGGGATACAGGAGAAATCGTTTATAAAAATAAAAATATAACCAGAAGTCAGCCATATAAAATCTCAAGACTTGGGATCGTAAGAACATTTCAGCTCACAAAAGTTTTTGACAGAATGACAGTGTTAGAAAATTTAATGTTTTCAGGATCCAGTATAAAAAATGATTCTTTACTTAACTCTATCTTTAAGACCTCTAATAATAAAAAGTATGAAAAATCTCTAAAAGATAAATCATTTCAGATTATGGAAGATTTGAAGATTCATCAGATGGCTGATTCATATGCTAGAGAACTTTCTGGAGGACAAAAAAAGCTTCTAGAACTAGGAAGATCTTTGATGAAAAATCCAGAAGTCTTGATGCTTGATGAACCTTTAGCAGGGGTTAATCCTAAGCTTGCTGAAGATTTGCTTGAGATAATTAAGAAGTTATCTAAGAGTGGAATAACTATTCTCATGGTGGAGCACAACATAGAGGCAGTTATGAAAATTTCAGATCGAGTAGTTGTTTTAGCTGAAGGTAGTGTTATTGCTGATGGCCAACCGGAAGATGTTAGGAATAATTTAAAAGTAATTGAAGCATATTTAGGTACTGGCAATGATTAAACCTATTTTGGAATGTAACGGAATAGCTGCTGGTTACGTAAAAGGCTTAAATATTTTACAGGGAATAGACTTAGTTGTATCAAAAGGGGAGTTCGTTTCAATAATTGGACCCAATGGTGCTGGAAAATCAACTTTATTAAAAGCAATAATGAGTTTAATTAAGATTTCAGCTGGAAGATTTTATATAGAAGGTGTGGAAAAAACTAACTTACCAACACACGAAATTGTTAATGAAGGTGTTGGCTATGTTCCACAAGTTGCAAATGTATTTCCATCGCTCACAATTGAAGAAAATCTAGATATAGGAGCATGGTCATTATCTAAAAACAGAAAAGAAAGTCTAGCTAAAATATTCCTAGACTTTCCTTTGCTAGCTGAGAGAAAAAAAGAAAAAGCTGGTAATTTGTCAGGCGGGCAAAGACAAATATTAGCTCTTGCAAGAGCATTGGTAACTTCACCGGGACTATTATTACTTGATGAACCATCCGCAGGACTTTCTCCCATGGCTATAGACGATGTATTTAAAACAATAAAAGAAATTAACAAAAATGGAGTATCAATACTACTTGTTGAACAGAATGCAAAAAGAGCATTGAAATTCAGTGACAGAGGATATGTACTTGATCAAGGACGCAATGCTTACCAAGGAAAAGGATCGGATTTACTTGATGACCCTCGTGTAGTTGACTTATATTTAGGAAAGTTATAAAAAAAAGGCCTGTTTTCACAGGCCTTTTTCTAATTCTTAAGAAGAATTATGAACCGAAGTCTACCGATTTAAGAACAGGGTTATTATCACCCTCAGTTGTCCAAATATCATATGTAGCTGCAGTTGGGTCACCAGCGTCATCAAGATTGATATCACCAGATGCGCCCATGTAATCCACATCTTCTCCTGCGGCAGCTAGAGCTATACATTCAACACCGATACATTGAGTACCACCTGAAGAAGCTTCAGCTAACCCCGAAGCAATTTCTGCTCCAGTTACACCATTTGCTGCTGCCGATATAGCCATTAACATGACTGCATCATAAGCTTGTGGAGCAAAGATGAATGTAGGCTCGCCATCAGCAGAAACCTCTGCATAAGCGGCTTCAAAAGCAACTTTAGCATCCCCAGCTGTTGAACCAGGAGCTGTACCTTTAAATCCATCAAGTGCGGTACCTAGACCACATAATGACGCAAGGCCTGCATCTTTAACACCATCGGTCATATACCAAGGTGTATCTAATAGGCCTGTTTCAAAAGCAGGTTGTAGAACTCCACAACCAGTTTCTGGAAATAGGATTCCAACTATGGCATCAACTGATCCTTTACCAAGTAATGTAACTTCTGCACTAAATTCAGTTGCGTCAGTAGCATGGTAAACAATGTTTGTAACTACATTTCCCTCAGTAGCTTCAAAAGCAGAAGCAGTAGCTTCTGCAAGACCTCTACCATAAGAGTCAGCTCTTGAGATTATAGAAATAGTTTTAACGCCATCTTCTATTAGAAGTGCAGATAAAACCTGTCCTTGTAATAGATCTGATGGAGCAGTTCTTGCATAAAATCCTTTATTATCCATTGTGGTAAATTGAGGACTTGTATTTGATGGAGAGACCATAACAACTTTTGCTGCAATTGCTGTGTCAAGAATTGCTATGGAAGTACCACTACATGCGGCTCCCATTACACCTTGTGCACCTTGTGCAATAACATCATTTAAGCTTGTTAGAGCAACTGCTCCATCACAACCGCTGTCACCTTCTAGTAAAGTAACATCGGCTCCGTTTATACCGCCTGCTGCATTGATTTGCTGTACAGCGAGTGCCGCGCCTAGTGCAATACCAGGTCCTAATGATGCTAAGTCACCAGATAGAGGCATAAGTGATGCCAAGACTAGTGGATCAGCAGAAGGAGCAGTGGTAGTAGCAGGTGCTTCAGTAGTTAGGGGAGCTTCAGTTATAACTGTCTCTTCCTCAACCACTTCATCAGCTGTACCACAAGCTGCAGCGAAAATCGCTAAAATCGCAATCAAAGCAATAGCTTTGCGATTCTTCATATTTTTTCCCTTTCGTTTAAGAAAATAAAAAATTCCTACATAATTTGTAGGAATGTATTACAACAATAGCGTGTTTTTACTACTCTACAACTAGCATATTTAAAAAATTTATATATAAAATGACTGAAATACTTGAAAACATATTAGATACACTAAATAACCAGGAATACGTAGATATTTTATTGTATCTGTTCATTTTTTACTTTCTATACTTTGGATGGAAAAATGGGTCAATTATGGTAATTTTTTATATTTCTTCTTTATTAGTAGCTATTTTTTCAAGTTTTAGGTATTCAGATCAAGTCGGAGAATATATAAGTAATTGGCTTAATTCTGGAAGACAATTATCTGAACTTTTTGCAGGTGTGATTATCTTTGTAGGAATTATCACAATCTCATCTCTAATACAGAATATTATTCTTTCTATTAAAGGTAAAAATGACACAGGAAGCAAGTTATTAGGTTCTTTATTATCAATTCTATTAAGTAATCTAATATTGACTTTTGTTTTTACTATTATCACTTTAATCAACACAACACCCGTTGTAGAAGATTATCTTGAAAGGTCAGAACTAGTTTTATTTTATACAGATGCTGACGGGACTCCTCAACAGGCACTTGAGGTAATTATTGGCAATGATTTGCTAAAAGTCGTTTCAAGAATCAAGGATTTAACAGGTAAGTCATCAGTTGTGGTAGATGAGTATGGATGTTTAGAAATACCTAAAGTTTCAAGATCCAAACTTGTTTCTAGAAGTGTTGAATCCAGTGAAATGTTTGAAATTATAAATATTGCTAGAATTAATGAAAATGTTGACCCAATTGAATTTTCTCAAAGTCTTTCAAACATAGCTAACTCATATGCTTTTTTGATGTACGAAGAGGGATTTTGGTGTCATAAAAATCCACTTAATGGTCAACAAGTTGGTGACAGACTAAGCGAAGTAGGACAACCATATAAAACTGTTGCAGAAAATTTAGCAATCTCTTCAACTCTAGTTTCAGGTCATGAAAGTTTAATGAGTTCCGAAACACATAGAAACACAATATTAGACAGGCAGTTTAAAAGAGTAGGGGTGGGAATAGTTTCTGGACCGCTTGGCTTGATTATTGTTCAAATATTTCAATGACTTATTCAGCAGTTCCTTTAATAAACGGGTTACTAGTGGATACAGATAAGTATTTAGCTTCATTGAATATTACAATTTCAAAAAATGAAAAAGATTTATTAAAAAGAACATTGAAACTTGAGTTTACGAAAAGTATGTATCTTCAAAAAAATACACCTACACAATTAGTAAATAATTTTCTATTAGACAACTATGAATTATCAGAAAAACTTACACCAAGAAGTTTTTCTGAAGAGACTTTTTTACTGATAATGCAGTGGGGTCTACACAAAGCCTCTAAGGTTTCTAATAAAAGTTAATAAGATTAAATTAGATATTTGGAATAACTCATATCCAATCTTTATCTGGTTAGCAACAGAACCAGTTGTTGGGCTTGTTGACTCTAAAATTGCAGGACTTTTGGGTGAGAATTCATTATCTGGAGTAGGCATAGGGGAAACAATTTATTTTGTATTTGTTTGGGTTTTTATTTTTTTGGCTTACGGAACGACACCTCTGGTTGCTAAGCTGAATACCCAAGAAAAATTTAAGAGTCTGAAATATTTTGTAAATTATGGACGAAATATGTCTTTTTTGCTCGGTGCGTTGGGAACGTTGTTAATAGTAATTTTTTCTGATAATTTAATAGCAACTTTTGATCCATCTTTTGAAGTTGGAGAGGAAGCGAGAAGCTACCTTTGGATAAGAAGTATCGGAGTAACTTTTTATCTAGTAAATATGCACTCAACAGCTGTCTTAAGAGGTTTGAGGTACCCTAAAATAACTTTAAGAAGTGCTGCTCTTGTTTCTATACTCAATATTTTTTTTAGCTACCTATTTGCCATTATATTTGATTATGGAATTGTAGGAATTGGTTTAGCAAGCACCTTATCTTTCTTATCAACATTTATATATTCATCATATGTACAAAGAGAAAAACTAAGGCTGTTAACTCAATCAACTGAATCAGTAGATAAAAAGTATTTGAAAAAAAAATTCTTCTCAGTTGGCTTTCAAAT
>TARA_B110000263_G_scaffold33243_1_pt1 | contig 9779 bp, 4 predicted proteins | sample TARA_B110000263 | Tara Oceans TARA_B110000263 (sample SAMEA4397730) | marine metagenome | biome: Polar Biome; feature: [MES] marine water layer (ENVO:01000295) within the mesopelagic zone...; material: water (ENVO:00002006), including particulate matter (ENVO:01000060) such as......
AAAAAACATGATATTATCCTGATTCTTCATATTGGTGAGATTGAGAGTTTTCTCTTGGGATATAATCAGGGCTATCCTGATGCGATAGTATCTTTAGATCTCGGCATACAAAACCTTACGGATGCATGGAAATATAGATCAACATCTTCAAAAGCAAAGTGGGATAAGAGAGACTACTGCAGAGTCCCCCCCTCCATATTAAAGTCAGAGACAAAAGATGATTCCATAAGCAAACAGAAAAAGCCTCAGGACGATGCCATGCGACCGGTGATTGAGGGCTGGGACCAGGAACTAGAGAGAGCACTAAATAGTATGTCTCAGGCGTTCCCAGTGGATAATATCTCAGAAGTATATTTAAGTGGCTGTGCTGAAGAAATATTGTTTTTTGATGAATACTTAGGGAACCAGCTAGATGTCAATGTTCAGTATCTAGATCCTCTAAAAAATATCGCATTTTATCCTGATGAAGAAGAGCGGGAAAATTTTGTTTTGTCTAAGCCATTACTAACAACGGCACTGGGTGCCGCGCTTAATATAGACAAATCTGTCAGTCTTCTGCCTGACATGTTTAAAGAGTCTGAGAAATTTAGACTTGGTAATAAATTTGGGATTCCTGCCGCAGCCTTGATATTTATAGCATTCACCGCACTATCAGGATTGACATCCTATAATCATGAAATCATGGAGTCAAAGCTAAGTACCATAAAGTCTCAGGCATCCACCATTGCACCCATAAAGAATAAGTTTGAAAAAGTATCTGCTGATAAGAATGTAATTATAAAACAGTTAGACATTTTTCAAAAAGAGTCAAAGCTTTCTAGCCTAAGCATTAGCGTGATGAGATTTTTCAGTTATAATACGCCCAAAGAGATTACCCTGGATATGATATCATTCCAGCTCGGGTGGGAACGCGGAGACTGGATCCATGTAGGAAACTCACTAGAGAAAGTAATCACTATTGTTGATGGGGATAAAAATTTTGCCAGAGTCACCGGGGGTATTATTGCAAACCCAGCATTAAAAGAACGATATTTTTCAAACTTTATCACCCAAGTTGAAAACTCCGGATTATTCAAAAAGATTGATGTGATTAATAAAAAGACGACAAGCGGAATGGATATTGATAACATGACCTTTGAGCTAAAGTGTGAACTATAATGGATAAACAAAAGAATCTGTTTATCGGAACCATCGCCCTGGTGATTCTTTCCTGTGCAGGGTGGTACTTTATGTATTTCAGTGATCTAAGCAATTCTCTTAAAAATATGAGCAACCGCTATCACCAATTAAAAAGTGAAAAAAGTAAATACACTCAGATTAAAAATAAATTTCCATTAATTGAAAAAGAGTGGACAGACTTAAAAGAAGAGCTGACTGCACTAATAAATAAGATACCAACAGATGCTCAGTTTGATAATGTTACTAAAATGCTTTTTAGCCTTTTGGAAAATAATAAACTGGCCATAGATAATTTTAATCCTTCATTGGCACCGCTTGATGAAAAACAAATTATAGTTCCTGAGACGCAAGAAACGCTGACCATAGAAAAATATCCGATAGACGTTGAAATTAGAGGAAGCTTTATTGATTTTGGCAATTTTCTAGATCAACTCTCTTTTACAAACTATTATCTCACTTTAAGCAATATACAGATCTCTCAAAACCCATATAACGAGGGAGAACAAAATATTTCATTCATATCTTATATTTACACAAAGACCAGTCCCAATGAAATGAGCCTTATTCAAAATAATCAAAGCTTTGCTAGCACATCCGATAATACGATTCCAAAAGATACTGATCCCGCAGTTATAACAGATGAAAAGACCATTCTGGATGCGATACAGCAAACGGGCGCAACCAGCAGCATCGATCTTGTTAAGATCCTTAACTACATAAAAGAAAAGACGGGGAAAGATGTAGACCCAAAATCTGCCATGTCCTTACTTGATAAACTATAGAGTATCTTCTTTTTTAGTTATTTTTTGTTTGTCAGCTTTTATAATATTTTCCGTTAGTTAGACCGCGTTTTAGTTTAAATTACTAGTCGTCATGACCCCTAGACTTAGAATGCTATTAATAGGGTTGGGTATTTCGGTGGTAATTATGATTGTTGATCAGGTTAGTGAATCATCTGACTCTGGAAGTTCCAAAAAACCACGAAAATCGAAAACCCAAACACCTAAAAAAGTTATCGTAGAGAGCTCTACGAAAAAAACAAATACGCCAAGGACTGCCTCTATTGGGTCAACCTCAATAACAAAGAGAAGGGCCTCTAGAACATCTCAGCTTGTGGGGTGGCAGAGAAACCCGTTTAATAGTGTCGCTCTATCAAGCGAGGCTAATACTGAAGCCGGGGGTTCAATAACTAGTGAGAAGCAACAAGATATTGAGAAATCGATTCTATTAAAAAACCTAGAAAGATATAATGTAGAAATAGTTGCAGAGTTTAATAATGAAAAAGTCGTTTTGATTGACAATAGAAGATTTAGACAAGGAGAACGTCTGAATAATGATATTTTAATTGAAAGAATTGAAAATGATCAAATCACTTTTAGAAACGGCAATACCACGGTCACAAAGACAGTAGGAAACTAGATGCGTATTAAATTATACATGTCGGTTTTAATAATTATACAAACTGTCATATCTGCCCAGTGGAACGATCCAGCATATTCAAGAATTAATCCAACGGAACAAGAGAACGAGCGCTATAGACTGATGGACAAGATGTCTATAAACCTTAAAAACTCTGATATCCGCAATGTACTAACCATGATTGGAGAGCTTACCGGGTTAAATATTGTTATTAGCCCAAATATCCAGGACACGATCACGGCTAATTTAGAAGATGTAACCGTGAAAGCTGCACTTGATGCAATTCTTAAACCGAATAACTATAGCTATTTTGTGCAAGATAATATCATCATTGTCAAGGACCTTGACACGCAGCTAATTGGTGAACTTGAGTCGGTGGTGATTAGACTAAAATATATTAACTCTAATGATCTGCAAGCACCACTTTCAACAGTTCTGACTTCTAGAGGAACCGTGCAATCTTTTTTACCAGTCGCCTCAATGTCGGGACAGACTGGGCCTCCAAATATGGCCATCGTGTCTGATGTTCAAGAAAATATACCGCGCATCCTGAATATGGTCAAGCAGCTAGATAAACCAATAAAAAACATAAATATTGCTATCAAATTTATTGAGACACAGCTTGACACCTCTAAGTCTTATGGTCTCGACTGGACCAATAGTCCTTTTCAGCTAGGCAGTAGCGGCAGTGACACAGCTGGTTTCCCAATCACTATGAACAATGTTACTATTGCCACCCTTAACCCTACTCAGCTCGTCTCAGCGCTTAAGATTATGCAGGCCAGGGGCAGAAGCAAACTGTTATCTAGTCCTCAGGTTACCACGCTTGATAATCACCAGGCCACAACAGAGGTTACTACGACCGTTTATATTGAAGGCCTAAGCTCAGGAAACTCTAATGCCGGATCCGGAAACCAAGCAGGAGGCCTTACTGGCTTGGGACTATATGGATCGATGAACACGGTGCAAGAAAAAGATATTGGTATAAAGCTGCAGGTAACACCAAGGATTAATGAAAATCAAATTATTACTCTTCTAGTAGATGCGACTGTGGAAGCACTCCTCTCTGCTGCAGAAATTTCAACCGATAAACCAAGGTCTACAAAGCGTACTGTCCAGACTCAGGTGTCTGTGTATAATGGTGAAACCGTAATCATTGGCGGCCTGATAGCAGATAACATTATACAAAACAAAAAATATGTCCCAATATTAAGCGCAATCCCTATCATTGGTTACTTTTTTAGAACGACCACAGTCCAAAAAGAGCAACGGGAACTGCTCATGTTTATCACACCGACTATCTATGAATAGATAAAAAGTTAGTATGCAAAAAGATTACCCATATATCATCATTTCTTTTGGGGTGGCAATCGTTTTTATTGTTTTAACATGGTTTGGACTGTATGAGGGGATGGAAAATAAACTACTTGATCTTAGATTTTTAAATAGAGGTAAGATTGAAACAAGAAATGATATCGCAACCTTAGACATGGACAGCAAGAGCCTTCAGGTCGTTGGTAGATGGCCCTGGAGCCGGGAAAAACATATCCCCTCAGTTTTAGCTGCAAAAGAGCATCAGATGGACGCGCTTGCTTTTGATATTTTTTTTATTGAAAGACAAGAAAGAAAACTGGAATACACAGATGTTTCGAGTATTAACGATAGTGTGTTAACTCTAAAGGAAATAAAAAATCTTTTCCCTGATCCAGATATTGAGCTAGCAAATGCAGCGGCAGACGCAAAAAATATATATTTCGGGTATACTTTTTTCCCCCAGCCTTCCAAAAAAATGTCGGTTAAAAAACGTACCAAGATAAAGGACGCTAGGCTTGACATATTAGAGAAAAAAGGATTTTTTAAAAAAATAGACCCCTCTGGTTTTGAAACCATTAATGACTTCTATGATATTGACCCTCCGGTGGATGAGTTAATTGAATCAAGCAGGGGCACCTATTTCTTTCAGACCGTGGCCGAGAATGATGGAGTAAGCAGAAGGTATCCGCTTATTGGTAAATATGAAAATCGTCTCTTTCCTAATGCGGGCCTTGCTCTTGCGCTTGATCACTATGGCGTAAAATTTGAAGATGTCGAAATCATACCAGGGAAACATCTTTCTATACCTCTCTCCTCTCCTGATGAACATGGTAGGTCTAACATTAATATTCCGATTGATAAAAGAGGCTTGATGCAGGTGAACTGGGCCGGAAAATGGGAAGATGATAATGGAAAATATGATTTCACCCACTATCCTTATTGGGTACTGAAAAAATTTAGAGATAGTGAGTACAACAATTATGTTATGTCAAAAGTAAAAGAACTGGCAAGCTCGAACTCTTCACTCCAAGGAGCTAAAAACTTAAAAGCACTCATGAAAGCAGCTTTAAAAGAAAATTTTGCTAGTAAAAAGGATATTATTAAAACTGTGAAACAGCTCGCTATGTCAGGGAAAATGGAATCTTATATCTTAAAAACATCTGGACTAAAAACAGGGAATCAATTCTTTGAGAGCATGGGTCGAAAAGCGAAGCCTCCTATGATCAAAATGTATAATGAAATAAAAAATTCAAACACAGTGGCCAAGGAACTGACATTGAATCAACACGCTACGCTTAACGAGCTTCTTGTAAATAAAAAACTGGACTACAATCCTCCTATTAAAGACTATACCATAACTAGTTTTAACAAACTAAAGGAAGATATCAGTTCTCTATCAAAAAGCACAAAAGATGAAAAGTATAAAAAGAAACTCAAAAGGTCACTCGTCGAAATTTCGCAGTTAGAACGCAATTTTCTTGTTGTACAAAATTTAAACAGACATAACCTCATTGATCAGCAACGACCGTTACATTTCTTTCCTAACGCAAATAGAATCGTAGTGGGAAACCCAAAAAAGAACACCGCAAGGCGTATCGTTCCTTTCGAATTTTATAATAAAAAGCTGTTATACGGCTTAACCGCTGCTGGAACATCAGACCTGGGATCTCAGCCGTTTAATGGTAGCTATCCAATGGTCGGCCTTCACGCAAACGCGCTTAACACTATACTGTCTGATATATTCATTGTCAGAACCCCAAAATATATTGTTTCACTAATCTTATTATTACTGGCGGCGCTTTTGGCTTTTGGCATACAAAAGCTTAGTCCTGCAATAGGCGGTGCATCAGTTGGTGGAATCGTTATTGTCTATGTGGTTACCGCATTTTGGATGTTTACGAGCTACAATGTGTGGATTGACTTGTTTGCTCCCATTGCGACAGTTGGTCTTGGCTATTTAGGTATAACCGTTTATAACTATATCCAAGAAGAGAAAAATAAACAATTTCTAAAATCATCATTCGGAACATACATATCACCAGAACTAATTGATGAAATGTACGAGAGTGGTCAAGAGCCTGAGCTAGGCGGAGAAGAGGGCTATCACACTGCCTTTTTCACAGACATACAAAGTTTCTCAGCCTTTTCGGAAAAACTTTCTGCGAGTGACCTGGTAAGTCTATTAAATAATTATCTCACAGAAATGACTGATATTTTAATGGCTAACAATGGCACCCTAGATAAATATATTGGAGATGCAATCGTTGCGTTTTATGGTGCCCCCCTAGATCTAAAAGACCATGAGCTGATGGCTTGCAGGACTGCGATTAAGATGCAGGAACGCTTGGCAGAGCTTCGCGAGCAGTGGCAGGCAGAGGGCAACAGATGGCCAGAGATTGTCCACCATATGCAGAACCGCATTGGAATCAACACGGGTCAGATGGTGACCGGGAACATGGGATCTGATTCACGAATGAATTATACAATGATGGGTGACACAGTAAACCTTGCAGCAAGACTAGAAAGCTCTGCAAAACAGTATGGTGTCTACATACAAATAGCAGACAGTACTTATGAGTCAGTAAAAGACCAGGTAGTTGTCAGGGCCCTAGACTTTGTAAGGGTAATGGGTAAAACAGAACCAGTAAAAGTTTTTGAGCTAATCTCTGAAACAGATCAAGAGCCTGAACCCTATAAAAAAATTCTTCCCGCATTTCATGAGGCCTTGGGACACTATTTTAATCAAGACTGGGATACAGCTATCGAGGCATTTAAGGCAGCTGATGAACTAGAGGAAATGTTCCCCGGAAGAAAAACGAATCCCAGTAGAATATATATCCCTCGATGTGAGCACTTTAAAGTAAATGCCCCAGGAGATGATTGGGACGGTGTCTGGACTCTTACCTCTAAATAGGTCTATGCTCCTAAATAGAAAACTAGCCTCTATATTATTCTTAGTAATTTTTTTCTCAGTAAAAAATTTATTAGGACAAGGCCTCTTTGATTTTGATGAATCTCGTAGCTCAGTAATTCGACAATCTACCGCATCAAATATTGGTATAGCTGATATCAATAATGATGGCATAAATGATATTGTTGTTTCTGGTTTTGATAACCTAAATCAGGAAGGACTTTTCCTGGATATTTATAGCGTAACAAATGAAGGCACCATAGACACTTTCCAGCTTGATATTGTTGATAATTTATTTAGCTATAACATTGGGTTCTCAGAGTATATAGGCGGAAATGGTGGTCTAGATATTGGAGATTTTGATAAAGATGGATTGGCAGACATCCTATTACATGGTTCGGAAAACTTATTTCTATCAAAAAACCTAGGTAATTCTGTTTCAATAAATAATTATCTTCCCTCATACGTCCGGGAAAAACTTATTAATAGCAGTGCTAGATGGGGTGATGTCGACCTTGACGGAGATCTGGATATTTTTTGGGCTGGCGTTAAGGTATACCAAAACAAACCCTACATTACAAACAAACTTCTTTTAAATAATGGTGATGATTTTGAGTTTGAGACAATGGTCATGCCAGACCTGCACAATGGCGCCGTAGCCTGGAGCGATATTGACCTTGATGGGGACCTGGACCTTCTTATAAGTGGTGAATCTGTCAACACCAGATCTGGATCAACTCGGTTATACAAAAATGATCCCTTAGGCAGGCTAGCGGAAGACACAAACCAAGAAATAATTGCACTGAAAGGTACTGCAATATGTTTCTCTGACCTTGACCAAGACGGCGACCCTGACCTTATTCTCTCTGGCTGGGATCCCATTGATCAAAACTTAAAAACAGTAGTCTATGTCAATGAACCAACCGGAACATTTAGGATAGCAGAAGACCAGATCAACTTTGGGACAATTTTTGGGACAATTGAAGCTATCGATGTCAACCTTGATGGCTGGAAAGATCTCGCAATAAGTGGCGGCACTGAGCACACTATGGCAGTGGACTCATACTATGATCTAACGAATATTCTAACAACACCCCAAGGTGATACTCTAAGTGCAGACACGGTCTGGTATTATGAATACAGAGACAGTGTTTCAGCTTTAGGCGGAAAGATTTTTCTAAATGAGGGTATTGAAACTATTTTTTTTAATGAGTCCCAAACATTTAGCGGTGCGCGTACAATATCGTTTTGCGATATAGATCTGGATAATACCCCTGATCTTATATGCTCAGGGACAACAGAAATTGGAGAAAGAGATAGTGCGTTCGTTTCTGTATTTCTTAACACTGTAGAAGGGACTAATTCCCCGCCTGATGCCCCAGAAGTACTAGAATCATTTGCAATCAGCAATCGTGCAATATTTAACTGGGGAAGCGGGTCAGATAATATAGACCCTGATCAAAGCCTAGGCTATAACCTGAAAATAGGGACTTCTTCTGGTTCTAATGACCTTTTATCATCAGCCACCCAATTTAACAACCCGAATGTTGGTACAAGGCTAATTCGAGAGTTTACCAATATTCCCTGGGGAACTTATTATTGGAGCGTTCAAACAATTGACGCATCGGGTATTGTATCTAGCTGGTCTCAAGAAAATGAACTATTCATACCTAGAATAGTTAACTCTACTCAGTCCCTCCCCGGATACTCATTCGGAGTCTCCAGATGGAGCGATATTAATGATGATGAGCTCCTTGATATTGCTATTAGCGGAAATCTTTTTAGCGGATCAAGTCTGACCCAAATTTTTATGAATGAAGATGGACTCCTTGAGCCTTCAATCTACTCTGGCTCAATAAAAAATACTTACGGTGGGCACATCAGTTTTGCTGACTATACCAATGATGGAAAGCTAGACATATCACTTTCTGGTTTTCACACAAGTGATTGGAACGATACCTATCCAGCAACATTCTTTTATAAGCTAACAGATACCGGATATGCATGGGATGAGCAACCTGGTCTTCAGTATTATGCTAATGGGTATCAAGCTGGATATCTGGGAGGATATAATAATCATGACTGGGGCGACTATGACAATGACGGAGACCTAGATCTGGTAATAGGAGGATATAGTTATTTTGGAGAACTTATCCTAAAAATTTATAATAATCATGGCGGAGTACTTTCTTTAGATACTACACAAGTAAATCTTGTTCCTGGCTATCCTATCCAGACAAAATGGAGTGATATAAATAGTGACGGATATATTGATCTTTTCACATCTTCTGGGCAGTTTATTCAATCTTATCTTAACGATGGAAGCGGGCTGCTACTTCAGTCAGAGAGTCATTTTATCGAACTAGGAATAGTCGCAGGAGCAGTATCAATTGCGGATTTCAACAGTGACGGTTATGATGATTTTGTTTTAGCGGGGCAACGTCCTGATAATGGATCTTTAATAACCCACATATATAAAAATAATATTGGCGATGGATTTATTCTTCACCAGGAGATGCAGGGCGCGTCTTACGGCGGACTAGACTGGGGCGACTATGACAATGACGGAGACCTAGATCTTGTCGGCTCTGGTACTTCCTTAGTTATAAATAATTCAGACTCTCTCTCTTTCCCTATATCCAACGTCTACCAACAAAATTCTTCTGGTAATTTTGTTGCTGATACTTCCTTATATCTGCTTGATAGTGTCGCTTTTTCATCAATACAATGGGGCGACTATGACAATGACGGAGACCTAGACCTCCTGATGAATGGTGAGCTGGATAATAAAGACCTTATCACTAAAGTATATGAAAACCTTGAGGCCATAAATAATGCTAATGTGGGTCCGAGCAGGCCCGTAATGTTATTAGACTCGGTAAGCGTAGACACGGTCAGACTGAGCTGGAATAATAGTGTTGACCTGGAAAATTCCTTGGGCGCTGGTAAAACACCA
>TARA_B110000263_G_scaffold248240_1_pt1 | contig 9771 bp, 11 predicted proteins | sample TARA_B110000263 | Tara Oceans TARA_B110000263 (sample SAMEA4397730) | marine metagenome | biome: Polar Biome; feature: [MES] marine water layer (ENVO:01000295) within the mesopelagic zone...; material: water (ENVO:00002006), including particulate matter (ENVO:01000060) such as......
AAGATTAAAAATTACATAAATTTACAACTTGCCAATTAATAATAAGCATAGCTTAAGTGAAAAAAATCGAATATTTTATAAATCAGATACATCCATCAGAATTTTTTGATAAAAACAGCTACGATCTTGTTTCTTTAATTAAGAAACATTTTACAAAAATTAAAATAATTTCAAAAGGGGATAGATTAATATTAAACGGAGATGATTCTTTAATAACTCAATTGATTATAAGGCTGGACACGTTGATATTATTTATCCAGAGTCAAGATAATATTATTAATGAAAAATCTATAAACTCTATTTTAAGTGGCAATGGTAAAGAAATGGTTAAAGCCAATAAAAGTAAGCTTATCCTGTATGGAGTAGGCAAGAAACCAATAAAGGCACATACTGTTAATCAAATTAAAATTGTTGAAGCATTTGAGGAAAATGATATGGTTTTTGCTATTGGTCCAGCAGGAACAGGGAAAACATATACTGGAATTGCTGTTGCAGTAAAAGCCTTAAAAGATAAAACTGTTAAAAAGATAATATTAACCAGACCTGCTGTTGAAGCAGGGGAAAGCTTAGGTTTTTTACCTGGGGATTTAAAAGATAAATTAGACCCTTACATGCAACCATTATATGATTCATTAAAAGAAATGATTGCTATAGAAAAACTCGAAGATCATATAAAAAGAGGAATTATTGAAATAGCTCCATTAGCTTATATGCGTGGCAGAACTCTAGATAATGCTTTTGTTGTTTTAGACGAAGGACAAAATACTACTCATAATCAAATGAAAATGTTTTTAACTAGAATGGGTAATAATGCTAAGTTTATGATTACAGGGGATCCTGGTCAAATTGATTTACCTAAAAAAATAACATCTGGTTTGAAAAAAGCAACTATTATGCTTAATAACATTGAAGGTATCAAAATAGTGCATTTAGATGAAAGTGATGTATTGAGACATGAAGTGGTGAAAAGAATTCTAGATGCTTATAAAAGAACAGAACAGGACAATTAATATGAAAGCAATTACAAAAACCAATTTTAAGTTTAAAAATCAAATTTCTAAATATTCCGGAAAAGTTAGAGATGTGTACAATATTGATAACCAATATCTAGTAATGGTTGCTTCAGATAGGTTATCTGCATTTGATGTGGTTTTACCGAAAGGAATCCCTTACAAAGGTCAAATATTAAACCAAATTGCATGTAAGATGTTAAAAGCAACATCTCATATAGTTCAAAATTGGTTAATAGATTCACCAGATCCAAATGTGTCAATTGGTCAAATTTGTGAACCTTTCAAAATTGAAATGGTAATTAGAGGATATTTGTCTGGCCATGCCGCAAGGTTATATAAATCTGGAATAAGAGAAATTTGTGGAGTTAAAATGTCTGAAGGTATGATAGAAAATGACCAGTTTAACCTTCCTATTATAACACCTACAACTAAAGCGATTAATGGTCAACATGATGAAGATATTTCAAAAAAAGATTTGTTAGATCAAAAAATTGTTTCGCATGAGGATTATAAAATACTAGAGGATTACACCTATAATCTGTTTGCCGAAGGTTCAAGAATAGCAAATAAACAAGGCTTAATATTAGTAGATACTAAATATGAATTTGGGAAAAATTTAAAAGGAGAGATAATTTTAATTGATGAGATTCATACCCCAGATTCTTCAAGATATTTTTATTTAAGCTCCTATAGGAAATTACAAAAGTCAAAATCTGCACAAAAACAATTATCTAAAGAATTCGTAAGACAGTGGCTTATAAGTAAAGGTTTTCAAGGTAAAGAAGGTCAAATCATTCCAGAAATGAGCTTAGAATATGTGAAAGGAGTTTCAGAAAGATATATAGAACTTTATGAAAAAATTACTGGATCTAAATTTATTAAATCAGACACATCCGATGTTCAATCTAGAATTAAATTAAATGTTGACACTTATTTTGATTCAAAATAAGTAGAAATAATTTTTTCAATTTTGTAATTGTTATCTATCCAAAAAAGATTGTCTTTTTTATTTAACCAAGTAAGTTGTCTCTTTGCATACCTCCTAGTATTTTTTTTAATTTCTTCAATGTAGTGTTCTAATGATTTTTCACTGTTTATATATTCAAATAACTCTTTGTATCCAACAGTTTGAAGTGCAGTTAAACTCTTATGATTTTCAAGTTTTTTTACTTCATTTAATAAGCCATTTGTAATCATTTGATCAACTCTATTGTTAATTAGTTGATACAAATCTTTTCTTTCAATATTAATTGCAATTTGAAAAACTTTATATGGACGGATTACATTTTTTTTGTTTAAATAACTAGAGTAAGGTTTGTTAGTAGAAATACTGACTTCTAAAGCTCTAATAATCCTTCTGTAATTACAAACATCAATTATTGAATAGTAATATGGATCAAGTTTTTTTAATTTATTTTGAAGAAATTCAATTCCCATTGAGTCATACTGATTATTTAATTCATCTCTAACATTCAAGTTTATTTCTGGAAATCTATCTAATCCGTTTATTGAAGCGTCCATATATAACCCAGATCCTCCAACCATTATCATGAAGTCATGAGTTTTGAATTTATTATTTAAAATTTCATTTGATTCAATTTCAAAATCACTAATAGTATATCTGTCTAAAATAGATTTATGTTGTATGCAGTGGTGCTTTATACTTGAAAGCTCGGTTTTTGTAGGTACACCAGTTCCAATATTCATTTCTTTATAAAACTGTCTTGAATCACAAGAAATGATTTCACAACCTAATGATTTTGCTAACTCAATACTAAACTTTGTTTTTCCAACAGCTGTAGGACCAGAAATTGTTATTAAAGTTTTTTTCATCTTGATTGATCAATATTAATTATTTTTTCAATTTTATTTTTTTTTAAGTAATTAATAATTAAAAATTCGGGCTTTTCAATTTTTTCAGATTTAGTAATTAAAGATTCTAAAATTTCTACATTATTTATTTGATAATTAAGGTTGAAATAACCATATCCTATGTATTTATTGTTTTTGATTAACAACACACTTTTTTCATCAATATTTCTTCCTTTATCAATTATCATCATATTAGTAAAGGGAAAGCTATGTTCTAAAATTATTTTATCTAATTTCCTATTACCTTCTTCAAATTTGTTGTTTTCTAAATTGTATTTGATGTTTAAAATAGATAATTTTTTATTTGCAAGTTTTAAAGAGGTATATGTTTCAATAAAACTTTTTGAATCATCATAATGAGATACTTTTAAGTATTTTAAACTATTGATATCAATACATACTTCTAAGCCAAATGTCTTTAGGTTACTTTTTAACAAGCTATTAAACTTAGGTTGATGAATCTTTATTTCTTTATTTTCTTTAAGTAATGCTATTAATTCACTGCCAGTATTTTCGTGGCTTATATGAAATAATTCAAGCTGAATCTTTAAAGATTTGATACTATTTCCAGTCAAATGTTGATTAACTCTATTTTTTATTGATTTACTTTTTCCGATATATATGATTTTACCTTTTGAATCATGAAAATAGTATATTCCTATTTCATTTTTTAAATTTTTGACTAGATCAACCCATTTACTTTTTTTTGATTTACTATCTTTAATAATTAATTTATTAAATATTTCCTTTTTAATATCTTTTACTAATAATAACTTAAACAGCTCTACTGTTGCTAGAGCATCACCAGATGCTCTGTGCCTATTACTTATTGGGATTCCAAGTGATTTTACCAAGTTTCCTAATTTATAAGAATCCATGTTTGGAATAAGTTTTTTAGATAAGCTAACAGTGCATAATTGAGGAATGGTTAAATCGAAACCTAATCTATCAAATTCTGTTTTTAACATTCTATGGTCAAAAGATGAATTATGCGCTACTAGTACAGTCTTATCAGTAATCTCTAGAATTCTTTTAGCAATTTGATAGAATTTTGGTGCGTTTATCAACATCTTATCGGTTATACCAGTCAATTGCTGTACAAAGGGTTGAATAGGTATTTCTGGGTTAACCAAACTTATAAATTGGTCTATAATATTTAGTCCATCAAACTTATAGATGGCAATTTCAGTTATACCTTCTTTATTAAATTTCCCACCTGTTGTCTCTACATCAATAATTGAATACAATTTTTTTTATTTACGTTTTCCAAAAATAGTGCTACCTAACCTTATTAAATTACTATTACATTCAATAGCAATTTTATAGTCTCCACTCATCCCCATAGATAAAACTTGAAGGGATAATTCATCCTTATGTTTACTAAATAATTCACTGAGTGAACTGAATTGGTTTTTAATAATAGTTTGATCACTAGTGAAGCTAGCCATTCCCATTAAACCAATAATTTTAATATTATCAAAAGTAGAGAAGAGCTTACTATTTAAAACCAATTCAAAATCATTAATTGAAAATCCAAATTTTGTTTCATCATTACAAATATCGATTTGAATTAAAATGTTAATGATTTTATTATTTTTATTCGCTTGTTTATTAATTTCTTTTACAAGTTTAACACTATCTACACTATGTATTAGGTGGATAAATGGTGCTATGTACTTTACTTTATTAGTTTGAAGATGTCCAATCATGTGCCATTTAATATCTTTTGGAAGGGCTTCGTATTTAGATACAAGCTCCTGAATTTTATTTTCACCAAAATGTAATTGACCAAAGTTGTATGCTGTTTTTACATCCTCAATCGGTTTAGTTTTTGAAACTGCTACCAGCTCTACGTTATAAGGTAATTTAGATTTAACTTGTATTAAATTATCAGAAATACTCATTGAATCTTATTAATGATTTCATTAGCTAATTTTAGAGCTGAATAGCCATCTTCAAGACTAATTTCTGGCTTTGAGTTGTTAGTTATCGAATTAGCAAATGAGTTGTGTTCTTCAACAATAGCATTTGTTGTAGTAATCTCAGGGTTCTTATAATATATGTGCTTTTTATCTCCTTTAGAGTTTTCAATAATCATTGCATATTTATCTGAACTATCTATTTCATTAGATATTTTAACTACTTCACTTTTCTTTTCAAGAAAATCTACTGATATATAAGCGTCATTTTGAAAAATGCGAGTTTTTCTCATGTTTTTAAGTGAAATTCTACTTGATGTGAAATTTGCAACACAACCATTTTCAAATTCCACTCTCGCATTTGTTATATCAGGTGTTTCACTAATCACGCAAACACCATTTGCACTTACTGATTTAATTTTTGATTTAACTAAACTAAGTACAATATCTATATCGTGAATCATAAGATCTAATACTACTGAAACATCATTTCCTCTAGGATTAAATTCAGCTAGTCTATGACATTCTATAAACTTAGGATTGATTATAGTTTTTTTCAAACTTACAAAAGCTGGGTTAAAACGCTCAACATGTCCAACCTGACCAATTAAATTATTATGTGATGCTAAATCAACTAACTCTTTAGCTTCTTCAACTGTTGAAGTAATAGGTTTTTCAATAAAAACATGTCTATTTTTTTCTAAACATGCTTTTGCTATACTGTAATGAGTAGGGGTGTTTGAACAAATAAAAACAACATCAACTGAATTTATTAATTGATTAAAATCTTTAAAAAAAACATAATTGTTGCTTAGTTTTTTAGATTTTTCTAAATCTTTATCATAGAATCCAATTAGGTGATAAAAATTAGATTCGCTAAGAAGTTTAAGATGAATAGACCCTAAGTGACCTGTACCAATAACACCTGCTTTTATCATATAAATTTTTTGTAAAAATACAATTCTTATTTATTATTTTTGACTAAATTATGACCTATTGTTAGATACTTCAAAACATAAAGGATTAAGAAAGAGATTAGTTGATGAACTAATTAATAAAGGGATTAGCTCAAAAAAGGTATTGAAAGCTATTTTAAGTATTCCTAGACATTTATTTATTGATAATGACTTTGAATCACATGCTTATGTTGATAAAGCATTCCCAATAGATTCTAATCAAACTATATCTCAACCCTACACAGTAGCTTTTCAGACATCAATTCTAGAAATAGAAGACAATGACAAAGTTCTTGAAATTGGGACAGGGTCTGGTTACCAAACCGCTGTATTGGTTAATTTAAACGCAGATGTTTATACTATTGAGAGGCAGCATTTATTATTTAGAAAATCAATGAAAAAATTATCTGAATTAGGTTATTCACCCAAATTAATTAAATATGGAGACGGCTATTTAGGTATTCCTGAACAAGCGCCATTTGATAAAATATTAGTTACTGCTGCAGCTTCAGAAATTCCAAAAAAATTACTTCTTCAATTAAAAATTGAAGGAAAAATTGTTATTCCTGTTGGAAATATTGATCAAGAAATGACATTGCTAGTAAGAAAAAGTGAAACTAAGTTTGAGAAAAAAAAATTAGGAAAGTTTAATTTTGTTCCCATGTTAAAAAATATAAATTAATTTATTTTTTCTTTAATCTATCTAATTGAATTTTATTTTCTCTATTCTTAATAACTTGTCGTTTGTCATACATTTTTTTTCCCTTAGCTAATGAAATCAAAACTTTTGCAAAACCATTATCGTTAATATATACTTTTAATGGGATTATAGTTAAACCAGTATTTCGAACTTCTTTAAATAATTTATTTAATTCTTTTTTGTTAAGAAGCAATTTTCTTTGACTTCTTGTTTGATGATTGTGATGATTTCCAAAAGTATATTCGTCAATAAACATATTAATTATAAACAACTCACCTGAGCTATTAAATTCACAAAAACTTTCAGAAATAGATGCTTTATTATCTCTAATAGATTTTATTTCAGTACCGGTCAATACAATTCCTGCTGAAAATTGATCCAGTAACTGATATTCGAACTTAGCTTTCTTATTTAGTATATTTACTTTTTTAATCACCAAGTAAAGTTAACAAGTATATTTCATTTATATGTCTAAAATAAATTGGATTGAAATTAGTTCGATAAATGAGATTCCAAAATTTAAAAATAATTACATTGTAATTTTCAAACACTCTACTCAATGTATTGTAAGTAAAATTGTTTTTTTAAGATTTAAATCATCTTATAATGATGATTTAAATATTTTAAATTTTATATATGTAGATGTAATAAAAATGAGAAATATATCTAATGATATTGCTAACAAATATGATGTATATCATGAGTCCCCTCAGTTAATATTACTAAAAGATGATAAAGTTTTACACCATTCATCTCATGCAGATATTAAATTTTCTAATTTAAATGATTATGTAACTTAAATTGTTAATTGTTTTTTGATAATTTATTGTTTTAATCTAATTTATTTATTGGTCGACTCTATTTTCATGTTTAAGTTTGTGTAAAATTTATAAAAATGAGAGTCGATAATGAAATTAATGATTTAATTAAAAAGGAAGAAAAAAGACAATTAAATGGTGTTGAATTAATAGCTTCTGAAAATTTCACAAGTCCTGCTGTCATGGCAGCTACAGGTTCAGTGTTAACTAACAAATATGCAGAGGGATATCCTGGTAAAAGATATTATGGAGGATGTGAAGTTGTAGATGAAATAGAAACCTTAGCGATAAATAGAGCTAAAGAACTTTTTGGGGCTTCTTACGCTAATGTTCAACCTCATTCAGGATCTCAAGCCAATACTGCTGTATACCATGCTTTTTTGAACCCTGGTGATAAAATTCTTGGTTTTGATTTGTCTCATGGTGGACATTTAACTCATGGTTCACCTGTAAACTTTAGTGGAAGGTTATATAATCCATTTTTTTATGGAGTAGATAAAGAAACAGGAATATTGAATTATGATAAAATTTTAGAAATTGCTAAAAAAGAGAAACCAAAACTAATTATTGCTGGCGCTTCAGCTTACTCAAGAGATATTGATTTTGAAAAATTTAGAGATATTGCTGACCAAGTAGATGCCTTTTTATTAGCAGATATTTCACATCCATCAGGATTGATAGCTAAGGGTATTTTAAATGACCCTATTCCTTATTGTCATGTTGTAACTACTACAACGCATAAGACACTAAGGGGTCCTAGAGGCGGTCTAATATTAATGGGTGAAGATTTTGATAATCCCTTTGGAATAAAATTAAAGAACGGTTCTTTAAAAAAAATGTCTTCATTAGTAGATTTAGCCGTTTTTCCTGGTAATCAAGGTGGTCCATTGGAACATGTTATTGCTGGTAAAGCGATAGCATTTGGAGAAGCCTTAAAAGATGATTTTATGACTTATATGATACAAGTAAGACAGAATGCAAAAGTAATGGCTGCAGAGTTTGTGAAAAGAGGTTATGATATTATTTCTGGAGGAACGGATAATCATATGATGTTAATTGATTTAAGAAATAAAAATATTTCAGGAAAGGATGCTGAGTTAGCTTTAGTCAAAGCTGATATTACTGCAAATAAAAATATGGTTCCATTTGACGATAAATCTCCTTTTGTAACTTCTGGAATTAGATTTGGCACACCTGCAATTACTACTAGAGGGCTTAAAGAAATGGATATGGTCAGAATAGTTGAATTAATAGATAGAGTTATTAACAATCCTGATGATGATATCGAAATTAATAATGTTAAAATAGAAGTTAACCAGTTAATGTCTGGAAGGGAATTGTTTAACTATTGATTTTCTAGTATTTTAATTTCAAATAATTTATTCCAATTTTTTCCAGTAACAAAAAAGGTTTTTCTTTTTTTATTATATGCAATGCCATTTAACACATCTAGTTTTGAATGCTGTTTAACTCTTTTTTTTAATCCATTAAAATCAATGACACCTTCTACTTTACCACTTTTTGGATCAATAATTAAACCTACTTCTTTATTAAATTGATAAGTGTTTGCATAAATCTTTCCATTATACCATTCTAACTCATTGATTTTTTTTATAATTTTATTATCTGTTACAACACTAAAATTATAAAGTTCATTTAAGCTTAACGAATCTAGTACCCATATTTTTTCTGTACCATCTGACTTATATAGTTTTTCACCATCATTACATAAGCCCCAACCTTCAACACTGTTATTATAGTTAAATGATTTAATTAATGTAAAATCACTTTTATCATATACAAACCCTATGTTTTCTTTCCATGTTAACTGATAAATTTTATCATCTAGAATTGTTATGCCTTCTCCAAAATATGATTTATCTAAAAATATCTTATCTAACACCTTTCCAGTTTTGAAATCTATTTTTTTTAATGTTGAAAACCCATATTGACCTGTTCCTTCATATAGATTAAGATCCTTATCAAATTCTAAGCCTTGAGTGTAAGAGTTTATGTCGTGATCAAATTCATTTACAACTTCATAAGTATATAATTTGGGTTTTGTATTAGAGTATATAACTATGTCTTTTTGAATAATAAAACTTTCGTTATTTACATTGAAAGAAGCCTTTATGGTGTTTACGCCAAGTTTATTATTTAAAACATATTTTGAATCAATTTTAGTGTTACCTATAGAATAACTTAAATCTGTTAAAATATTATTTGATGGATTGTTTATAGTTAAGCCTATTATGCTACCATTATTTAAATAATCTTTTGTTTTGGAAATATTTAGTGAGTAGTTATTATTTACTTTAATTCCACAAGAAAAAAGTGTCAAGAAAATCAATAATTTAATAATTCTCATATTTGAAATAAATTCAAATTTATATAATTAATAATTAACCACTAACATATTTAATTATAAAAACATATATATTTGTAATGGGCAAGTCTTACACAACCAGCTCCTATTTAATCCCCCAGGGTGGG